>Ga0164318_10001859_pt1 | contig 19157 bp, 17 predicted proteins | sample GuaBasSedimGuay9_FD_113734 | JGI IMG/M metagenome (GOLD analysis project Ga0164318, IMG submission 113734) | Subseafloor sediment microbial communities from Guaymas Basin, Gulf of California, Mexico - Guay9, Core 4571-4, 0-3 cm | ecosystem: Environmental > Aquatic > Marine > Hydrothermal vents... | reverse complement strand
TTGTGCCCTAATTTCAAAATAGTATAATTATATTAATGGAATATATCAGCTAAAAATCATTTAATCCCAATAGGTTATGACAATATCAACAAAATAAGTGACGAAAATTGTCATCCTCTGAACTTTTGAACCCTGATGGTCGTAAAAAGTTCAACTTCTGCGTTGTGCTGCATTCCTCGTCACTTTAACGTACTATAAGTACGTTCTCTCCGGGGACTTCGGATAGCCAATTCCTCGGAATTTGCACGCCTTTTTATCCCGGTGGGGTTATACAGGGAAATTTGGAGCTTTTTACTTTGCCATCAAAATTTGACTTTTTACGAGACCGTTAATCCTGACCCCGTGAACCCGTAGACGGTTACAATAAATCGTTGATTTTAAGGTGCTAATTAGATATAAAAAAAGCCTCCGCCGAAATGGAAGAAGCCTGTTTAATGGGATTCAGCGAAGGCTTTGAGTAAGGAAAACTGGTGTCAGCACTCCTTCAACTCAATGAATACATATCAATAAAGCCCACGACGGTCAATCTAAAACCCTTGGGCAATTTTTATCTTAGAGATCTTTAAATAATAACTTATGAAAACAATTCTAATAAATATAAGACTGTTTATTTTTTTTATCCTGGTATTATTTTTTATAGTTCCCGCATTTTCAGGAGCACAGGAGAATATTGAAGTTTTTACACTCGAACAAACTATCGAGAAAGCAATGAAGGCCAACCTTTCCCTTAAAATTTCCAGAGAAGAAATCCAGGCGGCCGAGGCAGAAAAAAAAGCTCAACGCACTAATTTTTTTCCCACATTTAGTGTAACATATCAATATAATAGGATGGATGAAGGAGTTAATATCGGTGATTTTGCAACCGGTGCGAAAGATGAATACTCATTTATTTCCTCTGTCACCCAACCGATATTTACAGGCTTCTCCATACTTAGACAATATGATATTGCAAAACTTGGCCTTGATTCTGCAGAAATTAAAGAAAAACTTGTGAGTCAGGATATTATTTTAAAGGCAAAAACTATTTATTTTATGCTGTTACAGGCTCAAAAGCTACGAAAAATTTCGGAACAGACCGTTATCCAGATCAATGCCCAAAAAAATGTGGCCGAGAATTTTTATCAGGTTGGGATGTCCCCATTAAATGATTTATTACAGGCACAGGTTGAACTGGCCAACGCAAAACAGGACCTCATTGTTGCAAAAAATAATATGCAAAATGCTGAGTCGGATTTCAATACCCTGCTTCGCAGACCCATTAACACTCCTGTTTCCGTTGAAGATATCCTCGATTACTCACCTTTTGAAAAAGATCTTGATTACTGCCTCGCCCAAGCGGATAAAAATCGTTTGGAAATCAAGATAGCCGATCTAGACTTTGAAATAGCTGAAAAGGAAGTGCAACTTGCAAAAAAAGATTATTATCCTTCAATTAACCTGGAAGGCAATTATTTCAGAGAAGGAACGGAATGGGATGTGAATGGCGGCGAAGGTATATTTGATCCGGAGGGTTGGAATGTTTTAGCTGTTGCAAAATGGAATTTTTTTGAATGGGGCCGAACCACCTATGGAATAAGAGAAAAAAAGTCACGTCTGTCTCAGGCACTATTTCGAAAAGACGAAATTCTTGATAATATACATCAAGAGGTAAAAAAAGCATTCCTTAGAACACAAGAAGCAGAAAAGGCTATCATTACTGTTGAAAAAGCCATTGAACAGGCAAAGGAAAATTTCAGGATCAACCAAGAACGCTACAAAGAACAGATGGCAACCTCCACCGATGTTTTGGACGCCCAGACACTTCTTTCCAAAACCATGACAAATTATTACAATGCATTATATGCATATAAAATTTCGAAGGCTGCATTGTATCGGGCAATGGGTCAGGGAATTGTTGAATGATTAACGGTCAGAACAAAAGCTCAATAATTCGGATGTTCCATGTTCACAAGAATTACGGCGCCAAAAAAGCTCTTGCCAACATCACCCTTGATATTTCAAAAAACGAACTTCTTTTTATCAGTGGTCCGAGTGGAGCAGGCAAAACCACCCTGCTTAAACTTCTATACCTTGGGGAAAAGGTATCAGAAGGACAAGTATTGATCGAGGGAGTAAATCTGTCGAGAATTTCTCATAAACGAATACCGCTTCTTAGACGAAAGTTCGGAATAATATTTCAGGATTACAAGCTAATAGCCACAAAAACCGTTTTTGATAATATCGCCATTGTTCTTGAAGCAACAGGTAAAAAACGACGCTTTATCGAAAAAAAGGTAAAAAGCATATTAAGAACCGTGGGTATGGAGGAAAACCTCCATTCCTTTCCCCCAAGTCTCTCCGGTGGCGAACAGCAAAGAATAGCGATTGCCAGGGCCGTTGTCGGCAACCCAAAGATAATACTCGCAGATGAACCCACCGGAAACCTGGACGAAGTATATGCCGATATTATCATTAAGCTTCTTAAAAAATTTCATACCCGTGGCGCCACGGTTATCATTGCAACCCATGACAAAGATCTCATCCGCAAAACGGGTGGCAGAGTAATCCATCTTAATCAGGGTTATATGCAAAAACAACCCAATTTTAAAAGTTGTTCTGATGATTCTCAACTCTAAAAGGGCCATACAGGATATCCTGGACCACAGATTTTTAAACGCGGTCACTATTATTACTATTGCCATCTCCATCCTTATTGTCAGCGCTTTTGCTCTTTTTTTTGTAAATGCCAATGAAATAATCAATCCCTGGAAAAAAGGGATAAAGATCATGGTCTATCTAAAACCGGATGTCTCTGAAATAAAGATCCCGGAACTAAAACGAAAAATTCAGGGCATGGATGGTATCCAGGACGTCAGATTCATCTCAAAAAATGAGGCCTTTCAACAGCTAAAAAAACAGATGAGACGGCAGTCTTCTTTGTTCGAAAATCTAAAGGAAAACCCGCTTCCGGATGCTTTTGAAATCCGTCTTATAGCATCTTCCCAAAACCAGGAAAAAGTTGAGATGCTTGCCATTAGGCTCGAATCACTTCCCCAGGTTGATGAGGTTGAGTATGGTCAGAGATGGCTTAGGCGATTTACGAATTTTTTCAATCTTTTCAGGTTAACAGGATATACAATGGGCGGTATTTTCTTTATGGCCGCCTTATTAATTGTGGCCAACACAATCCGTTTGGTCCTCTTCTCAAGACGGGAAGAGATTGAAATCATGCGTCTGGTCGGCGCTACCGATAGTTTCATCAAAGCTCCTTTCTACATCCAAGGTCTTATCCAGGGAGCATTTGGCGGAATTATTGGCCTGGCCGCATTATTTGTCATTTTTATGTTTATATCATCAAGTGTGAAACAGGGGTTATCCCCCACTCTTTTTACTATCAGATTTCTTTCATCCGGCGCTTTCTGTGGAATAATACTTGGCAGCACATTTGTAGGATGGATAGGGTGTTATCTTTCTTTAAAACAATTTTTAAAATAATACTATTTACTGCCGCGGGTTTCTTTTTTGTGGTGCGGCCTGCTGAGGTTTTTGGCGCTAAATCCCGTGAAATCGGGATTGTCACCGCAAATAAGCTTAACGTTAGGCCTTCACCGACAATAAAAAATACCCCTTTGGCATTAATCAAAAAAGGCGAAAAGGTTAGAATTATCGATCACTTCAACGGGTGGCTAAAAATTAGTCACCAGGGCCGGGTCGGTTATATTCGAAATCTAAAACAGTATATACACATTATCTCTATATCCAGCACAGCGAAAAAGAAAGAAAACGAGGAAAACGACGGGAACATTAAACCCTTGAGTAAAGAAACTGAAGATATCAATCGAGAGATAGAAAAAGGCAGGCATAGAATTCTGACGTTCACAAGAGAGGAAGCCGCCATAGTTAACAGCCTGAACGATATTGATCTGACCCTCAGCCAGGCAAGAAAACGAGTTTCGATTCTCAGGCTCGAACTTGCCGCCCTCAGAGATAAAACCATTGAAATTAGCCGGACATCCCACAACCTCAAAAAGAGGATTGAAGCCGACGAAGACTATATATTCAAACGCCTGTCAGCGCTCTATAAAATGAACTGGTTGGGCAGTATCTATGTTCTGGCTTCAGCTCAAACCATGTATGAGTTCTTTAAACGCAAAAAGTCCATGGAAATTATTTTAGCTTATGACGAAAAAATCCGACAGAATCTCCTGAACAACAAGGCAAAGCTCCAGCAAATTCTGGTCACGCTGAATTCCCAAAAAATGGAGAAGCGTTCTCTTGAAGCAGGTTTAAAAAAACAGATTGCGGTTATGTCCGATAAAAGAGTAAAACGTTCAAAAATCCTTGCTGGCATCCGCAACAAAAAATCACTGGAACTGGCTCTCCTTGAATCCTTGAATCAGGCCGCAGCCAATTTGAATGGGACAGTTACATCTTTAAACCTGGAAGCCGGCCCACTAAAACAGAAAAATAATAATTCACCAAAAAGCTTTTCTGAACTAAAAGGATTGCTTAATATGCCGGTTAAAGGTAAAATAGTAATTTGTTTTGGACCGCATAAAAACACAAAACTTAATATGGTAAATTTTCAGAGTGGTATCGAAATAAAAGCAGACAGAGGCGAACCGATCCGTGCTGTTTTTGACGGACAGATTCTTTACGCCGACTGGTTCAAAGGGTACGGAAACATGATAATCATTGATCATGGGGAAAATTATTATACGGTCTATGCCCATGCTGAAGAACTCTTCGCGTCAAAAGGAGATAATATAGATATGGGAGATGTTGTTGCCACGGTTGGAGATTCAGGGTCCTTGATTGGCCCGAGCCTCCATTTTGAAGTGCGCCATCACGGAAAACCCATGGACCCGGTAAAATGGATTAAAAAAGGTTAATACAAATAAGGAGTAACCAAATGAGCATCAAGCAGAAGCGAAACGTCAATCTGTGGTTAATAATAGTAATAGGCGTTATATCCTTGATCATAGGATTTGGTTTCTACCGTGATCTTTCAGCCAACGGAGAAGAAACCTATAAAGGCCTGAAATTATTTTCCGATGTAATTGAACTGGTTGAAAAAAACTATGTCGATCCGGTCGATTCTAAAGAAATGATCGAAAACGCTATTCAGGGTATGGTCCATAGCCTTGATCCCCATTCTTCCCTATTACAGCCTGATGACTTTAAAGAGCTTCAACTCGATACCCAGGGCGAGTTTAACGGAATCGGCGTTAGTATAACCATGCGAGATGGTTTCGTCACAGTGGTTTCGCCCATAGAGGGTACACCGGCCTATAAAGCCGGAATAAAGGCCGGCGATAAAATCGTTAAGGTTGATGGTAAACCAACCAATGAATTACGACATGCCGTAAAATTGATAAGAGGCCCCAAAGGAACTGAAGTCGTTGTAAGTATAATAAGGAAAGGGGTTAATGAACCAAAGAATATTAAGCTGATACGGGATGTTATACCCGTTGAAAGCGTAAAAGCAATTGTTTTGAAACCCGGATACGGATACATCTGGATCACAAATTTCAGGGACAATACCACGGAGGATATGGTAACAGAGCTGAAACGGCTCGAATCAGGGAAAACACCTTTAAAAGGGCTTATTCTGGATCTTCGAGACAACCCTGGCGGGCTTCTTAACCAGTCTATTAAGATCTCCGATCTTTTCCTTGAGAAAGGAACAATCCTTTCCATCAAAGGACGTCTGAAACAAAATACTCAAATTTTCGAAGCAACCCACAACAGTAAGGAGCGAAATTATCCCATGGTTGTCTTGATAAACGGAGGAAGCGCCAGTGCATCGGAAATCGTTGCCGGTGCGCTCCAGGACCATAAACGCGCCCTTATACTGGGAACCACTTCCTTTGGCAAAGGCTCGGTCCAGACCGTGGAGCGCTTAAGAGACGGGTATGGTCTTAAATTGACCATTGCCAGATATTATACACCCAGCGGACGGTCGATCCAGGCCAAAGGAATTGAGCCTGATATAATTGTCAATGAAAGATTTATGGATAAAAATGAGATGAGCGACGGTGACCATAGAATAAAAGAAAAGGATCTTAAAAATCATCTCGAAGCAAATCCGGATCAACCTCACAGCGACCAAAATGACTCCGTGGAAAAAGAGGGGGACAAAAAAGGACCGAAAATCAACATCCCTAAGAATAGATACGGTCATCTTAAGGTCGAACAATTGCTGTCTGACAATCAAATTACGCGCGCCCTCGACATCCTGGTAAGTTATGAAATCTTTAGGGGTAGCAACAAATAACCCATGGCTAAAAGAAAAATAAAGCGGCAAAAGAAAACCAAAAGAAAACCGAGTAAAAAAAGATCCCAAAAAACCAATCTAATGAAGGCGTTGGCGGGCCTTGGCGTTCTGATAATTCTTGTCATTATTGCCGGCGTTTGTACCCGTTACTTATTCTTGCAAAAGCGCCCTGTTGAATCTGTTGTAAAACCCCGTGCAACGAAAACACCAAGGTTTGAAGTCTATTCTAAAAAGGAGGTACCTCCTCATAAGCCCATACTAAAACCGGCGCCCAGAATACAAAAAAAATTACCTAAGATAGCTATTATTATCGATGATATCGGCTATAACAAGGATATAGTAGAAAAATTCCTCGGACTTGATACGGTTTTAACGTTTTCTATACTTCCTTACAGCCCTTTTCAAAAAAGCATTGCAACGTCCGTGCATTCAAAAGGATTGGACGTCATGCTTCATCTACCCATGGAACCTAATGAATATCCCACGGTCAACCCGGGACCCGGAGTGCTTCTGACCTCAATGTCTCCGGATCAACTCATCAACCAGCTCGACAAGGACTTGAATTCTTTTCCTTTTATCCAAGGGGTAAACAACCACATGGGTTCAAAAATGACCACGGTTTCTACCCAGCTATACCAGATTTTCTCTGTTCTGAAGAAACGAAAGCTCTTTTTTGTCGACAGCCGCACAACAGTCGATACACTCTGCAAACCGTCCGCTCATTTACTACAGTTACCTTTTGCGCAAAAGGATGTGTTCCTTGATCATATCCAGGAACCCGATTTTATTCGAAAACAGATAGACCGGCTCATACATATTGCCAACAAGCATGGTGAAGCTATTGGTATTGCACACCCTCATGAAGTTACATATGATGTTCTTCGTGAAGCGCTCCCGGAATTGAAAAAAAAAGCGACTTTGGTTCATGCTTCCGACATAGTGCATATTGAAAGTTGACGGTCTCGTAAAAAGTCCGACTTCTGCGTTGTGCTGCATTTCACAATCATTCAACGTACGATAAGTACGCTCCCTGCGGGACCGGCGGATAGCCGATGATTGCAAAATTTGCACGCCTTGGATTTGAACTTTTTACGAAACCGTCTAAATCGGACTTTTATGAGTTCATTAAAGTTAGAGTCACAGAAAATAGAAAAGAATCTCGGCCCAAAAGACCAAGTTTTTCAGGACAAATATTAAAAAAAGGTGTCATACAGAAAATGGCGTCTATAGACTTTGATTTCAGGCAGTTAGAAATATTTTGCAAAGTGGTTGAGCTAAAAAGCTTTTCAAAAGCCGCCGATGCTGTTTTTCTGGCACAGCCTTCGGTCAGCGAAAGGATAGCTACCCTTGAGAGCAGGGTCGGAACTCAACTTCTGGATCGCCTGGGAAGGCAGGTGGTTCCCACCGCGACAGGCAAACTTCTTTACAACCATGCGTGTATGTTGTTGAATATGAAAAAGGATGCTTGCAATGAAATACAAGATTTTCTCGGAACAAAACAAGGGGAAATTCATATCGGCGGCAGCACCATCCCCGGAGAATATATCTTTCCTAACATATTAGAAAATTTTCGAAAAAAACATCCGCTTGTGACGGTTGCCTTGACAATTTCAGACACCAGTGAAATTGAACAACGTGTTATGAATGGCCATTTCGAACTGGGCGTCATTGGATCGAAAAGCACGAATGACCGCCTTATATGTCGTGAGCTGTGGAAAGATGAACTGCTATTGACTGTTCCTATCGGACATAAATGGGCCGGCAAAAAGCAAGTTCCCTTTGAAAATTTATCCAAAGAACCATTTATTTTGAGGGAAACCGGTTCGGGCACGCTGAAAATCATTAAAGAATATCTTAAGGTGCCGCACGCAAAGGATATCAATTCCCTTAATATCGTAGCGCGGTTGGGTTCCTCTACAGCAGTCAAAGAAGGAATAAAGTCGGGCCTTGGCATATCTATTCTGTCATTAAAAGCCCTTGATACGGAACTTAAAACAGGAATGCTTACTACCTTAAAAATAGAAAATCTTACCATGGAGCGAAGTTTTTATCTGATCCGGGATAAAAGAAGAAACGTTTCACCGTTATGCCGAGCCATGCTCGACTTTTTAGTATCCACTTCCGAAAATTAAGGCAAGCAAGCATTTCAAGGAATTAAGAAATCATGTCACAAATGGCACCGCTAATTTATTTGGATTATAACGGAACAACACCTATGGACACTCAAGTAACAGAAGCCATGGGGCCGTTTTTGGAAACAGAGTTTGGGAACCCTTCAAGTAGTCACTGGTACGGCATTGCTCCTAAAAAAGCGGTTGAAACCGCACGCAGACAGGTCGCGGGACTTCTGGATTGCAGCCCCGATGAAATTATATTTACAAGTGGCGGCACTGAATCCAATAACCATGCCATTACGGGAATTGCCCGTGCGTTTCGTGCAAAGGGAAACCACATCATCACCAGCCGGATTGAGCACCCGGCAGTTCTGGAAGTATGCCGCTTTCTGGAAGGTTTTGGATTTGAAACAACCTATATACCCGTTGATAAGCATGGACTTGTGAGGGGATCGGATGTTGAAAAATCCATAAGACCCGAGACAATCCTGATTACCATTATGCATGCCAACAATGAAGTGGGAACCATTCAACCCATTGAAAAAATTTCCATGATCGCCAAAGAACAGGGCATTGTCATGCACACGGATGCGGCTCAATCCATCGGTAAAATCCCAACACATGTGAGCAAGCTTGGTGTTGATCTTCTGTCCATCGCGGGTCATAAAGTATATGCTCCCAAAGGTATCGGCGCCCTTTATATCCGGCAATCTGTAACGCTGGAAAAATTTTGCCACGGCGCAGGTCAGGAGATGGGTCTTCGGGCCGGCACTGAAAATGTATTTGGAATTGTCGGTCTGGGAAGGGCCTGTGAAATTGCCGCCCGTGATTTGAAAAAGAATATGGAATATATGAAACTGTTACGAGACCGACTGTATGATGGATTATTTTGTGAGCTTGGACAGATAAAACCAAACGGGCATCCGGATAAACGGCTGCCCAACACCCTGAGCATTTCATTTAAAGGGCTTGAGGCCAACAGGATTCTCGAAGAAATCGGGCTTGAAGTGGCGGCTTCCGCCGGTGCGGCCTGCCATTCGGATACCGTGGAAATTTCCCATGTTCTCCAGGCTATGAATATTCCGTTAGACTGGGCCAAAGGAACCATAAGGTTCAGCGTCGGACGGATGACCACTGTTGATCAGATTGATAAAGCCGTTCAGGTTGTTGTTCATGCTGTAAAAAAGCTGCAAAGCGCTTCTCAATAACCATTATTCTCAATGTGCTGTCGCTTTTCCAAGAAAGATCAAAACAACCGGACCGGAAGCAAAAAAGTTGGTTATACTTTTCCAACGTTCCATTTTTTCAATACTCCCCGATTTCCAATGTTTCATCATGTGCTTCTTCGACTTCTTTCCAGGTTATTACCCGGTTTCATAAATCGGTTTTCTCTATGAAAACCGCCCTTAAGTATCGGATATTCCAGTTTGACAAATCGTAATATCCTTTGTAATTGTATTTTTTCATTCAAAATAAAACCTTTGAAAAATGTTCGATTTTGCCTGCCCGGTTAAATCCGAATGTAATATTTAATCGGGGAGCAGAACCAAGGAAATCTCTATGTATCAATTTTTCGGCTTTACCTGAGCGTACTATATAAATTCTGCCCGGGTTCGGTAGGCACAGGGTTTGGCCGAAAAATCACGTCTATTATTATTCAGTGAGCATTTGTTACATTCATTATTCGATCAGACTCTGCCGAATCCCGTTTTCAAAGCATTCAGGGCAATGGTGCTGAGCGCCCTGCGGTCTATAAAACCACCGGAACCGTCTGAAAAAGGAGAGTTCAATTCCCCTTGCCCCTTCCGAAACTGAAATATGAGTTGGATAACAGGCGTGCGTTATTGTTTGCCGTTTTTTTATTAAACCTAAGTTGAACAATCTTAGATAAACTAAAGGAGGAATAGGAATGAGGAAATTAGGGTTTTTGGTCGGAATGATGATGGTGTTGCTTTTTGTTTGCGGAATGCTGAATCCCTGTTGGGCAGGATTCAAGATGGAACTTAACGAACAGACCAAAGCGGAGATCGGCATCTGGATGCAAACCTCATATCAGTGGGTTGAAGACGGAAAGATAAATGGGGACCAATACGAAGATGTGAACGATTTCATGATACGCCGGGCCTATCTGTATCTGAAGGGGGATGTGACCCAGTATGTCAGCTTCTTTACTCACCTTGCCTCGGATAAGGTCGGGATGGAAAAGCCGACCGGCGGGAGTTTGGATAATTCCGGCATGGGACTGGGAACCGGCGTTGCCTGGCGAGACCTTTGGATTACCTTGAATTTGGACGAGGCCCTTAAAGTTCAGATGGGACGAATGTATGTACCCCTGACACGTAATTACGGCACAACCTCCACCAAATGCATGTTGACCGCTGATCTCCCTTTTTTGCAGGGAGGGTCACGAGGCGGCATCTTTTATGCGCAGAAAGTGGGACGAGACGACGGGCTGACCCTATGGGGTAATCCCCTGGACGGGCGCTTGCAATACCGATTAATGATTTCCGAAGGGGTCGAGGGTAATGCAAATCCTGAAGACAACCTCCGGTTTGTGGGCCGGCTTTCGTTAAGTCTTCTTGAGCCAGAGACGAGTTGGTTTAACAAAGGGACGTACCTCGGGAAGAAAAAGGTTTTGAGCCTTGGCTTTGGTATGGACAGTCAAGACGATCTCACATTAGCCGGCAATGAGGGCCAGGATAATACGGTCTGGACGGTTGACGCCTTCTTTGACCATCCGGTGGGAGAGGGAGCGGTCACCTTGGAAGCCGCCTACATAGATATCGACAATTGCACCCAGGGCAGCCCGAATTTTTACCACGACCTGGAAGCCGGCGATGATGCAGATAACTGGTACATTAACGCGGGATATCTTCTGCCAGGATTCATCGGCCCGGGCCGACTTCAACCCTATATACGATATGAAACCGTGGATGTAGACAAGAAGAATGAAACCGACTTTTTTAGTGGCGGATTCAACTATTATCTTAAAGGACACAACTGCAAGTTAACGGCAGATTACATGTACGTGGCCCCGGATAACCCTGAAAAAGAGGAAAGGGACATCTTCACTTTTCAGTTTACCGTGGGATTTTAATTGATGAAATCAAAGGAGGAGATAAATGGGTCAATTCAAGAACTTTTTTTCCACACGGTGGGGCATCATCGGCGTTGGCGCTTTTATTGGAGTGATTGCCCCGCTTTTACAGAAATGGGGCAATCCCGGAAACATGGGCATCTGCGTTGCATGTTTTGAAAGAGACATTGCCGGGGCCATCGGATTTCATCGGGCGGCGGTGGTTCAGTATATGCGACCCGAAATCATTGGGTTTGTCCTGGGTTCATTGATTGCAGCATATAGTTTCAAGGAGTTTCGGCCCCGTGCGGGCTCAGCTCCTATTGTTCGTTTCGTGTTAGGGGTTTTTGCCATGATCGGGGCGCTGGTCTTCTTGGGATGCCCGTGGCGGGCCCTGTTGCGCTTTTCGGCCGGCGACGGAAACGCCATTTTCGGGTTACTCGGACTGATCGGTGGGATCTGGATCGGCACGCTTTTCCTCAAGGGGGGATACAACCTGGGTCGAACCGAGAAGACATACCCCTCAGTGGGGTGGGTATTGCCCTTGATGATGTCAGGTTTTTTTATTTTAATGCTTATTTATCCCTATGTGAAGGGTGAGGCAAAAAGCGGGATACTGTTTTACAGCCTCAAAGGACCGGGCGCCATGCATGCCTCGGTGCTTGTTTCTCTGGCCATCGGACTTTCCATTGGATTCGCCGCACAGAGAAGCCGATTTTGTACCATGGGGGCCTTCAGGGATCTCATTCTGTTCAGGCAGGCGCATCTTTTTCTGGGACTTCTTGCGCTTGTGGTCCTGGCTTTCATAACCAACCTGATGGTGGGACAGTTTCATCCCGGCTTTGTCAAGCAACCGGTGGCCCATACCATGCATGTCTGGAACTTCAGCGGCATGGTTCTGGCCGGTCTGGCCTTTGCTCTTGCCGGGGGATGTCCGGGTCGACAACTTTTTCTGGCCGGAGAAGGTGACGGAGATGCAGCGGTTTTTGTTTTAGGCATGATTGTTGGGGCCGGAATTGCCCATAATTTCGGCCTGGCCAGTTCGCCAAAAGGGGTGGGACCCCATGGAATCGCAGCAGTGATTATCGGTCTTCTGGTCTGCCTGTTTATCGGTTTTACCATGAGAAAGAAATAGGAGGTAAAAAATGAGTGTAATTGTCGACGCAGGAGGGCTTTCCTGTCCCCAACCGGTCTTGATGACGCTGGATAAAATCAAGGAGATGGGAAAAGGAGAAATCATCATAAAGGTGGATACGGACACCTCAAAGGAGAACGTGAGCCGTGCCGCCCAAAGCCAGAGCTGGGATGTGGCGGATATTAAAGAGAATGAAACCGGATATACGCTGACCATAAAAAAGGAGTAGGGCGTGTCTTTTTTTAAGCGATTAACTTCGAGGAAAAAGAAAACCGAAACATCATGCAAAGCGGACAGGGGTATCCTGGTGTTTGAGCATACCAGTGAAGTGATCAAGGCGGAAAGCATCCTTAAAAAAGCGGGATGGAACATCCGGGTGATGGGCCCTCCGCCTGAAATTCGGAGCGGCTGTGATCTGGTTATCGAGATTCCGCTTATCGAGAAACTAAACATCTTGAGGACATTAGAAAACATCGGAACGTCACCCATGGAAATAGTGCCGGTCAGCAGTCCCTTACTGCAGCCCGTAGATCTTTTCCAAAATAAGGATTTTGGGAAATACCTGATGATCCGGGCGGCCAATATGAAATTAACGGTTGAAAAAGAGACGCAGACAATCGTGAATATTTCAGGAGGAGGTTGCCCGGATGTGCCCTATCTGGCGAGCAAGATGGTCGGGATGTCACTGAATGAGGCGCCAAGCCCCCGGGAAATCGGCCACACCCTCTGCGGGTATGCCCTTCAATTGGCTTACGAGGAGATGAAACGCAGGTGATTGGAGTAGTGGGAACGGTTCCTGATCCGGACTTCCCTTTGGTGACCGGGGAAACCCGCCTGGAAAGTGACAGCATCACTATCCGGGGAAAGCAGATCCCGGTAAATCGGGGGACCCCGGCCCTGCTCGCTGCAGCAATCAAGACCGCACAAATGCTTAAACAAGGTCCTCCATTCGCATATCTGGTGGGAGATGTGGGTCTTGGACACGGCAGCCGGCGACTTTATGAATATTTGATCGGACATTTGGGGAAACGTGATTTTAGTACCCTTGTTTTTCATTACCTTCAACCGGATGTGGACTGGCACAATCGGGTTCTGTTCGCCGTGGAAGAGATGGAACGGCGACCGGTCTTGATTGCAGATGCGGGGTTTATGTACGCGGCCAAAATGAGCGGGCAGTCTTCTCAATATGATCTTTTCACGCCCGATATGGGGGAGTTGGCTTTTCTGGCGGACGAAGAAGCGCCGCATCCCTTTTACACCCGGGGATTTATCCTGCATGAGGAAAATCGGGCGCCGAAACTGATCGCGCGCGCATACACGCATAAAAATGCCGCACGTTGCCTTCTGGTCAAGGGAAAACAGGATTATGTTGCAGACCGTCAGGGAATTCAGACGACCATTGATAATCCTATGGAAGAAGCTATGGAGGCCATCGGAGGCACAGGGGATACGCTTACCGGCATTGTAACGGCTCTGATCGGAAACGGCATGGCGGTTGTAAAGGCGGCCACCATTGCCGCCAAAGTGAATCGACTGGCCGGACACTATGCAAACCCCACACCTGCCATGCAGGTCTTGGAGATGGTTCAGCACATTCCCAGAGCATTGTCAGAAATACTCCAGAGAGGATAGGATGCGCGCGTCAAAAACCATGAAACGGATAACGTAAATATATGAGCGAAAATTATAACAGCATGTGGGAAAATTTGGGACTGGATCTGAGTGCCCATGACGCCTTGCTGGAGGCTCTGGGTAAAAGCTACCGAGATATTTATCTGGCTCAAAAGCACCGGCCTCAAGGCATGGGCTACTTCGATTTTGTGATGAGCGAAGTCCATGGCCTGCGCATCAAGGAATTGATAGATGAAAAGGCAGCCGGTCGAAAGGTAATCGGTTCCTTCTGTGTATTTGTGCCTGAAGAGATCGTAAGGTCTGCCGGCGCAACACTTGTGGGCCTTTGCACAGGCGCCGATTTTGCCACTGATGAAGCGGAAAATTTTCTGCCGCGCAATACCTGCTCACTCATAAAATCGGCTTTTGGCTTCAAGCTGGGAAAAGTCTGTCCCTATATTGAATCGGCAGACATGATCGTTGGGGAAAACACCTGTGACGGCAAAAAGAAATCCTATGAAGTCTTAAATGATCTTGTCCCGAATCTATACGTTATGGATCTGCCTCAGATGAAGTCGGATGAAGGCAGAGCACTTTTAAAAGCGGAATACCTGCGTTTCAAAGAGGCCGTTGAAAAACTTACCGGCATAACCATTGATGCAGCAAGGCTCAAAAAAGGAATTGAGATCGTCAATAATAAACGAAAGGCCATATACAGACTGTTAAGTTTACGAAAGGTCGATCCGGCCCCTATTTCCGGTCTGGATGCCCTTCTGGCGAATCAAGTCTTTTTTTACGATGATCCCACACGCTTCACCCTATCGGTCAATAAAATCTGCGACGAATTGGAACAACGCATAGAAAAAAAGCAAGGCGTATTCCCTGAAAACACACCACGCATTCTCATATCCGGCTGCCCCATGGCGGTTCCCAACTGGAAGCTCCCCTGGATCATAGAAACATCCGGTGCAGTGATTGTCGGAGAAGAATCCTGCGTGGGAGAACGGGGCACCCGAAATCTCACCCATGACTCGGCAAGCACTGTTGACGAACTCATGGAAGCGATTGTGGATCGATATTTCAAAGTAGATTGTGCCATATTCACACCAAACCCGGACCGGCTCAATCATATTGAGGAAATGGTTGAAACCTATAAAGCAGATGGCATTATCCATTATGGCCTGCAATTTTGCCAGCCCTATCTCATGGAATCCATGCCTGTGGAAAAAGCCCTTGAGGCAAAGAACATTCCTACGCTTCGGATTGACACCGATTACAGCACAGAGGATATGGGCCAGCTTAAGACCCGGGTGGAGGCCTTTGTGGAATTGATAAAATTAAAGCATGTTCCCACATAAAACACGGAGGGATTGAAATTTATTTGCCTTTCCAAAGACCTTTGAAAAATGTTCAATTTTATAAAAACATTATAAACGGAGGAAAAGCTGATGTTAAAACCGGTAAAGATCGGAAATGGCAAGAAAAGCATTTTTATGACCAAAGTAAAGGAGTTATTGCCACATGGCGGCAACTTAAATCTTTGCCTCACCTGCGGGGCATGTTCTTCCGGGTGCCCTGCCACCGGGCTGGAAGATATGGATCCCAGAAAATTTCTGCGTATGGCCGCCCTGGGGATGGATGAAGAAATCGCAGGCCATCCCTGGGTATGGATGTGCAGCATGTGCCAGCGATGCATGTATGTTTGCCCCATGGAGATTAATATTGCAGGACTTGTCCATGAGGCAAGAAAACTGTGGCATCGAGAGGAAAGACCCAAGGGAATCCTGGGATCATGCGACATGGCCTTGAGAAACGAAAGTTGCAGCGCCATGGGTACTCCGGTTGAAGATTTTAAGTTCGTGGTTGAGGATGTGGCAGAGGAGGTGCGTGAAGATCAGCCGGGATGGGAAAATCTACAGGCGCCGATTGACAAGCAGGGGGCGCATTTTTTCCTGAGCCAGAATTCACGGGAGCCGGTTACAGAACCTGATGAGATGATTCCCTTATGGAAAATACTTCATCTTGCAGGAGTTAACTGGACTTACGGCAGCACGGGCTGGGGCGGAGAAAATTACTGCATGTTCCTTGCCGATGATGAAAACTGGAAAAAAATTACCCAGTTTACCATCCGGAAAGCAGAGGAACTCGGATGCAAGGTCTACCTTAACACGGAATGCGGACATTCCACATATTCCGTGTGGATGGGCGTTCAAAAACACGGAATTAAAACCGATCTGGAAATCGCGCCCATGGTCCGGTATTACGCCAAATGGGTGCGTGAGGGTAAGCTGAAGGTCAATTCAGACTGGAACAAGGATTTAAAAATCAGGTTTACGGTTCAAGATCCGTGCATGCAGATACGCAAGAGTTTTGGAGACCCGCTTGCGGAAGACCTTCGGTATGTGGTCAAAGAATGCGTGGGTGCGGAAAACTTTGTGGATATGTTTCCGAATCGATCGGAAAATTACTGCTGCGGCGGGGGCGGCGGATACCTCCAGTCAGGATATAACGATGCCAGGCATCAATACGGCAAACTAAAATTTAACCAGATTATGGCAACAGGCGCAGAATACGTGGTAACGCCGTGCCACAACTGCCATGCCCAGATTCATGATCTGAATGAACACTTCGAGGGCGGATACCATGTCATCCATTTGTGGACGTTAATCGGTCTTTCCCTGGGGATCCTTGGGGAGAATGAACGGGAATATCTTGGGCCCGATCTTAAAGAGGTCAACCTTCCGGAATCCGTATAAACCGGAAATAGGAAAGAATAATAATGCGACCGGATGTTTTTCAAATTTGATAAACACAACTGGGAGGAATTGATGCAGCCAATTGAAATTCAGCAAAAGGTGCTTCAAGAGCTACATAAAAAACGGACCGAATGCTTTACCGTATCCGAACAGGCAATATTGAAAGACCCTGACACGTACCGGGAAATCAAACAACGCCTTCTACGGATATCAAATGATCCGATTGACATTGATGAATACTTTTGTACGTCATGCCGACTGGCTCAACTCCTGAAAAAAATGGGACCCGAAACTATTTTCAACACATACTTTCATGAAAACATCGATCCCAACCTGAAAGGCAAAGCCTATTTTTTCAGGTCCGAATGTAAAAACTTGCTTGAACAAATTGAAAATTTGAACAACTGGCGAAAAAGCAAACGGGAATTTACGCTGGTTAAGCATGGAGAATCAAAGAAGGAGTAACTATATGAAAATAAAACCATTATAGGTTTTATTTTTCATATATATTTTATAATCACGATGAACTGTCTTTCCCGTGTGTAATTCACTGATGTTGGTTAACAGCGGTCATTTGTTACTTTCCATCGGAATTCGAAGGTCTGGTTTCAGGCATCGGGTGCCAGGAGGACGAACGTAAGAGCTGACACCTGAACACTGACACCTGGATTGCTTGAGCTAAATCACCAACAATCTTGATTTACATCCGTCTTTCCCTTGTTCCGTTTCTCTGTGAAGACGAGAAATCCGAAGGCATACAAAGTGATCCGCTTCTTCCCTTTTCGTCAGACAACGGCTCGTGATCGGGAAAAATTTTCAATAATTCGGTTGAAGAAATATAAGGGTAATCGTATGCGTTGTGCAGGCATTGACATTGGTTCGAGAACCATAGAACTGGTTGTGTTAAAAAATCGGGAAATCATTGAAAGCAAACAGGCCGACACTGGTTTTGATCCCATGGCCCAGGCCAAGGCGTTGCTTGAAGGGATGAAATACGACTCTATCTTGGCTATGAGGTACGGCCGGCATCTATTTGAGATTTCCTTTGATGCTCCGACGGTCACGGAAATCAAGGCCTATGCCGTAGGGGCGAAGGCCCTTTTCCCCGAAGTTCGAACCATACTTGACATCGGAGGGCAGGATTCCAAGGCCATCGCGGTCAATGATAACGGCAGGATAACCAAGTTCGAGATGAACGACCGCTGTGCCGCAGGCACGGGCAAATTCCTGGAAATCATGGCCCAGGCCTTGGGTTACCGATTAGACCAGTTCGGTGAAGAGGCGCTCAAGGCAACCCGGGAGGTCCGAATTAGCAGCATGTGCACCGTATTTGCGGAATCCGAGGTAACGTCGCTGGTTGCCAGGGAGGAATCCCGCCAGGACATTGCCCTGGGGCTTCACGACTCTGTGGTGCGCCGGGCCGTGGGAATGTTAAAGAGGACATCTGTGAAAGAAGCAATCATTTTTGCAGGCGGCGTGGCGCGCAATCCATGCATACGCCGCCTGCTGGAAAAGGCCATGGACAAGGACATCATGGTCCCTGAAGATCCTCAGATGGTGGGCGCCATGGGTGCGGCATTGCTGGCGGAAAAAATCAATGGTCTCCCGACTCGCGACATAAAGAAACTTTGACATATTATTTTCATATGGGACATATCGCGCGAAACAAGTTATTGATATTTCCTATGAGATGTATATTTCATATCGGATATTCCAGTTTGACTATTTGAAACATCCCATCCATAAAGTATATTTTACATCAACTACTCACAGCTTTTGCTAAAATTTTCGGAAACAGTGACAAAGGAAAACCATGGGGAAAATAGACTTAACGCAATCATGCATAAACCCTGAAATGACCGTGCTGGATATTTTATCCAAATACAGAAAAACCGAAAAAGTGTTTAAGCTCTACGATAAGCAGGCCGGTGAATGTATTTGCTGCCAGGCACTTTTCGAACCCTTAACAAATGTTGCGGCAACCTATGGATTGAACATGGAGAAACTGTTAACAGACCTGGAGGAGGCGACAGTTCAACGGCCGGCAACGCCGAAACTGACCATGTGCAACTTTTTTTCAGATACTGAAAAACTCAGAAAATTTGCCCGTGAATATGGTTTTTCCGGCATTGATTTTTCTCTTGACCTGCAACAACTCCCCGAAACCCCCGCACAGGAATCAAAATGGGTTAAGGACATGTCAGCCCTG
>Ga0164318_10001858_pt1 | contig 19164 bp, 36 predicted proteins | sample GuaBasSedimGuay9_FD_113734 | JGI IMG/M metagenome (GOLD analysis project Ga0164318, IMG submission 113734) | Subseafloor sediment microbial communities from Guaymas Basin, Gulf of California, Mexico - Guay9, Core 4571-4, 0-3 cm | ecosystem: Environmental > Aquatic > Marine > Hydrothermal vents... | reverse complement strand
GGAAGATACACTATACAAATTAGCAGAGAGATTGAAGGAAGAATTACTATAGAGGAAAATATTATATACTTCAATTTTTCTAGTTATATTTGATGGAACTTCACGAGAAAGTGAAATTTAATGGTTTTGAAATAGATTGTGAAGTTGATACTTTAAAAGAGATATCTTTAAAAAAGCTGGTGTGAAACCAGTTAAAAAGATTAAAGCAATTTTTGCAGATGGACGGGAAAAGGAAGTAAATGCCTATGTTGAGCAGATAGAAATAAGAGGATGCAAACTGCCTCCTGTAATTCTTGTTGAAGGAGAACAGAATCTTCTCGGGCATAATGTTGCAGTGATTGATGAGAAAAAAGGAAAGATAATATATAGAGTATGTCCATCAGAGATACCAAAAATTTAGAATGGTTCAAGTGCTTTTCGATATTCAAACCAATCCTTTCCAATCTGCTTAATGTTCTGTCTCAATAATCTCTTTATGTAAAACTCAACTGTCTTTGAGTTTCTCGCCCACTTTAACCTATCCATTATCAATCTATGTATCTCTTCTCTTGATACCGTACCTTTGTTCTCAACATGTTGCATTATTTGATATTCAAATGGGTCATAACCTGAGTATAATCTAATTAGTTGTCTGCCTGTTTTAAGACGCACACCAGCCATGTATATGCTACCTCGTTTGACGAGTAAGCCACCAAGAACGCTACCATTGTGCATTTCCTGTACAAGTGCCTTAACTCTGCTTATTCCATACTCGTTGTTTGGCAATACCCTCTTTTCCTGCGTAATATGCCTAATTATATCTTCCAATGTTGCCCCATCCCTCTTCTTTGTGAATCTATAAACTAACTGTACAAATGGATTTTCACCTGTTGTAACCGTATCTTCTGGAATCATCATAGGTATCTCTACTTCCCCAGTTGTAGTGATTATCTTCTCTGGTTTCTGATAATAAGGGTCTGGCTCAGGGTCATACATGTACAAAGTAAGAGGAGTTACGGGTATTCTATCAACCTCTATCCCACTGTTATCAAGAACAACTATCTCTGATTTATCAAAGCTGGGATTTTCTATTGCATTTCGTAAATCATGCCCTATACGATTAGTAAGAACATACCTACGCATCTTTATCTACCTTCAATTTTTCAAGATTGGAAATGACTTTTGGTAAAACCTTTATTTTCCACTTTGCTCTTTCCAAATCGTATTTTGAGCTGTCTATTAGGTACTCAATTGCCTCTTCTCTAGTTGTAAAATATGGTATCTTAGAATAGAGTATTTTATCTATTCTAATAGTGATATTATATTCCCTATATCCCTTTGATTTAATCTCACCATCCTCAAAATAGTATACCTCCTCTTGACAATGATACCTTATAGATTTTTTATTTCTTTTTTTCTTTGTGAGAGTTTGTATGCTCAAATCACTCATAAGCCATGATGCAATGTATATAACTGGTGATTCAATTCTATCCATCCTATCTACTTGCATCTAACCCCTCCAGAAGGCAGGTATGCCTGTTCTATCAATCACTCTGTAATTGATTGGAAGTTCTGGAACAATTCTAACATCAAGAGATGGTTCTTTTTCAACTGATGTTACCATCTGCTGTAATTTTTCTATAATCTGAGATTTTAGCAAAGATGTTGCGGATAACTGCTTCTGTTGAAGTGTTGTTGGTTTGTCTCTACCGAATAAATAAAATATGCTATTTCCAACTTTTATTACAGGTGTAGCCCTGCCCCCTACCTTCCTCGAATAAGTTTCATACCACTCATCGTATGTCACATTTACATCTATCACCCTAATGTCAATTGGTGGAATTGGTGGTAAGCCTTCAGACCTGAGTTTTCTATTTATCTCGCTATATCTTACCTGTAAATCTCTCAGTATATACTTATGAACATAATTACAATAAGGGCAGTATACTTCCACATACAGTTTGACCTCTACTGGCTCCATCCAAACACCTTCTTGACAAAGAACGGTTTTTTACACACTCTACAATATGCTTTATTGCTTCCTAACCTATGACGTATCCGCATCTTCTCTCCACAGTAGGGACAAACAATTCTACGCATTTTCAGCACCCTGTGTTGCTTCTATCCTCGCTTGCGTGAGCATTGCTCTAAGTTCATCTTCACTATGCCCTGTCGCCTTTGATATTTCTTGGATTGGTACACCTTTTTCAACTAAATGTGATACTTTCTCGGGTGAAATCTCCAATCTGAGTGGTGGGGTCATTACCTTTTGCATTGCCATCAATAAATCTGAGTAATTCTTTGCTAAATCATTCAACGCCTGTTTTGTATCCAAGCCACCAGACAATCTGGCAAGGGTTGTTTGCATCTTTTCAGCCTCCTGCATCATCTGTATGTAGTAATTATATCTAACATCCCTCAGTTTCATGAAGTCACTTCTCAACTCGTGTAACTCCCTTATAAGTGCCTTTAGAGTGCCGATATTCTCCTTACTGAATGGAACAACGTCCATAAGTGCATCATATATATCTACAATGGTCTCAACAGGGTCGCCAGTAGGGTTCTTTGTCTTTCTATCTATTTGAGCAAGTATTGATAGCAAGAGTTTTCTTTTATTCGCACCATCAGAATGTGTACGCAGGTAGAAGTCTAATCTGTGGAACAATTCTGATAGTTCATTGGTATTTATACCTCTGGTCATAAGATGTTTCAATAATTCATCATGTAATTTCATTGCTGTCAGCCTTGCCTCTTCATAATCTGAATTTGATATTTGCTCTGCTAATCTCTCTGCAAGTAACTTTGCATCTTTGGCATACAACCTCAGAGAGACCACTATTTCTTTTCCTCCTCTTCCTCTTTAGGTTGTTCTCTTTCACTTTGTTTTGATAATGCTGATACGATTTCTTGTTTGAGTTTTTCCAAATCTGTTTTTGTAGCATACGCAGTTAAGCCACCCATCCCCAACTTATCAAGTTCTTCTCTTGCCATTGCCTGTTTTTTGGCAGCTTCAAGGATTAAATCTGCCGAATCTTTACCTTCAAGTTTTCCAAGTCTTTCAGATGTCCTCAGCTTCTCATCCAGTTTGCTCTCTTCTCTAATCAGCCCTATCTGCAACTCTTTGAGTTGTCTCTTGTACTCCTCAGCTCTCTGTGTTTGCTCTGATAATCTCTCTGATAGGTTCCTCACTCTTTCTCTTAAAGAATTGACCTCACTTTCCACTGAGTCTGCAACTGCTCTATATGTATCCATCTTCGTTGTTGCTTCTTTCAATCTCTTTTCTAAATCATGTATTATTCTATCCTTTTCTTTCACTGAGTCCAACTTATCTTTTATGTCATTCATCATGTGTGGATTCATAAAGTATTGAAAATTAGCCTCGTTGTCATCATCTGGGTCTGTAGAGTTTCTTGCTGTGATTATTAGCAAATCATTCTTCATCTGCACAAGGTCTTCAAGTTCTCCGGTCCTTTTGTTCTTTCTATCCAATGGTTCTTCAAATTTCTTTCCATCAAAGGTTAGACCTTTAGCCCAACTTCTCATTATTCCCCAACCAGGGTCATACTTTAGCTCTATCTTTGTTACAATGCCAACTGGCTCCATACCCCTCGCACGTATAAAGAGGAGATATGGAGATTTGCGTAATTTGTTGAGAACATCTACTATAGACAACACAAATTTTAGCTGTTTCTGTATCAAATTATCACCCTATTTTTCTATGTTTAGAACTACTTTTGTCATGCGTACACCGGGAGAATCCTTGATAAATGCAAGGTGGTCTCCCTGAGAAATACCAAGTATACGCATTACCTCCCTTGGTAGTATAATCCTATCCTGCGAATGTACCCTTACTATCTTGATGATTTTGCCTTCCTCGGCTCTCCTCACTTCTTGCATGATACTATGTATAAATTCTCCATTTTTTAACCTTTTGGAAAAAAATCTTATAAAGGTATATGTTATATTATAATGGGTCTATCTGGTCTTCCCAGCGTCAAAAAATTTCCAAAAACTAAAAAAACTCCACACGTATACATCTAATACATGTTGGAGGTAAAGGAGCTTATTGTTTATCTCACAAGTCAATGTAATAAGCGATGTGAACATTTCTACATCAGTTTAGATAGACGAACAAATAACCCCTTGTTATTGTCTTTGGATGATTTAGGATGGATTTATGATAATATCAAAGCTAAGAAAGTCATATTTTTGGGCGGAGAGCCACTATTGTATCCTCACTTAGAGGAAGCTTTGAGGTTATTCTCAGATAGTCTCATTACGATTTCTACAAATAGCACTCTTGTCAGGAAGAATATCAAACTACTGAAGAAGGCAAATATTGAGGCAATACAGTTGAGTATAGAGGGTGGGGAAGAAGAAACAAATTACCTGCGTGGAAAGAATATGTGGAACACTGTATTAGATACTGCTAAATTCTTAAAGAAAAATAACCTTAATCCATATCTCAGAGCATCATTTTGGCTTGGTAACTACACGAACCTTAAAGAAGTTTTTGATGCTGGTGAATCTCTAGATATACCTGTAGCACTATTCCCAAGAGTAGACAAGCCACCATTGCCACCAAACCTAACAAGGGATTTGTTTGAAGTGTGTCTCAGTAAAAAGAATTGTATCGTTGCCATGCCTAACTTTTTCCAATATCTTGGCAAGAAGGGGAGATGTGGTGCTGGAGAAGAGAGGATTAATGTGTTTTATGATAAGAGAATCACACCATGCAATATGGATTTGGATTACACTTTGGGTAGAATAGGAGATGATACAGACAGCATCAAAGAAAATATGGAGATTTTCGTAAAGAACTTCAAAACAATACCAGTAGAATGTGCAGGATGTAAAAATGCCTCAGTATGTAAAGGTAGTTGTTATGTGGCAAGAGCTTGGCTTGGTTGTCCATTAAGATACAATGTCAATGTTGATAGTTTCATTCAGCATTACAACCTAAATAAAGAGAAAGTATATGAAAAGGCGGAGATTCTTACTGATTTTATGAGGAGAGTATTAGTATGTTAAGCACTCCTGATAGGGATTTTTCCTCTGCCCAACCTATGTCTCCATAACTTAACTTTGGTTCTCCCCAATCTATTCCAGTATATTTCGACGGATGATTGTGAAAAAATGCTATTGGTTCCCCACCTTTCCAATGTTCCAGATAGTTTTTGAGTTTTTCAATCACAAACAAGCATTGTTATCATATTTATCTTTTCAAATATCTACTCAAACTTTGCTCAATTCTATATTTCCAATCTCTTTTAACTAAATCATCTCCATATACATGGTTATAAACTACTAACGAGGCATAATCCTGAGATGTCCTAAAACCTTCCCTATGAGGAATACCACACGCATGTAATGTTTCGTGTATTATTGTTAGTCTTCTTTCCGCAGGGTGCATTTTGTTCCAACTATCTGGTCTTATCGTTATTTTGTTTTGTCTAAGCCAATATAGAGCTGTACGATGTTGTCTTCTAAAATCAATCTCAGGCTTACCATTCCTGCATTTACTCTCATCATATACTTTCCATACTTTATCCAAAATTTCCTGAGGAGTTTCGTTCAGTATTTTCATTTCGTTCCCCTAAGGACACTTTAATATTTTCATAGTTTCCGCAATTTTCTCCATCATCTTGAAGGTTCGTTCTCTCTCTTTTTCAGCAGGTATTGTCTCCCCTATCCCTATATGGTATCTTGTCTTTTCCTTTAATCTATCATATTTTCTTTCTTCTTTGATATAAGTATCAGCAAGTGCATTACAGATTAGAGTATGCTGTATCATGGAAAGAGTATGCTCTTCTCCATCCACCACAACTTTAATTCTTGGCATTTCTCTCCTTCCATCTTTCAAGTGCCTTTCTACAACTCATTTTTTCATCACTTTTTTAATTGCGATTTTAGCATCATCAGCAAGCACATCATCAACCCAAGGATTTGATTTCAAAACCAAATCCAAAGGATAATTGTACTCCTCTGCAAATCTTTTGAAATCATTGAAGGATATTTTATTTCTTTCACGTTCTGTAGCTAAACGTTCTATCTCTTCATCACGTTCACGTTCTGATAACACATTAACTTTGTTGAACATCCACTCATTTTTATCTATATACTTTTGAAGAGAAGATATCCTCCATTCATCATAATATTTATCTCCTATCTTACCCTCCACTGTTGCCTCAATCTCACATGCTACTACATCTGGAATAGCACTATATTTGTTATTACAGTATTCCTCTACTTTTTCATCAAAACGATAACCATAACCTTGAGAGAATTTAGTATCCGGTGCCTTAGCGTATACTCCTAAACTATCAAAAACAATGGATTGTTGAGCTAAATCACGAACTTTTTGTTGTACTGGTTTAGGTAATTTTTTAAATGCTTCATATGTGGTATCGTCCATTATATAACATGCATTATCCTTTAAAACAAGCTCATTATCCTTACCTGAACATTTTAAGACATCGGTGTCCTCCAATGCCCATATCTCCTCCTCATCAGGCATCCTCTTAACTTTTCCTTCTGTAAATCTTTCAAAGGATTCGGATATACGTTCCATTAAAATCTCTTGTCTTTTTTCTTTATCTAATTCTCTTTTAGAAGATAACTCTATCAACTGCATAAACAATTTTTTTTCTTTATCTGTTTTAGGATGAGCATTACTTGCTATATATGCTGCCTGAGTTCTAATGGCTTCTTCATCATTAGGAGAGATATATTTCATTGCATCCAGATATTGTTTGCCATAGCGGTCTAATGGAATTTGTTTAGCAATATTAATCACATCATCATATAAGCTCATTTTTTCATCTCCTTCCATCTTTCAAATTTTTTCATTTCTTTTCCCATCCATATGCAACAATATCAACTTCATCGCCATGTTTCTTAAATATTTTATATTTACTACTTTTATCACTCTCTTTCCAAAATATTGTAGTAACTGTAGATGTCCAGCCACAAACCTCTGCTTCCTTTTTTAGTCTATCCATCTCTTTAAGTAAAAACGTATGTAACTCACAGGCATGTTTATTATCATGATATTTGCACTCATGACTGTATTTCTCATCCATTGCGAAATATGTTGCATAGTCTTTAAGTAGTCGCAAACACTCCTTTTGTCTAAATGTAAACACATCTTCCATGTTATCACCAAACCTTAACTGGTTTACCCCCATAAAAAGGAGAGACCCATGTTTCTTTTCTTAACAAAGATTGACCCTCATCCAGCAACATGTTGGTATCTCTCAAACCAATCTCATTAGGTCTCGGTACAATCTTGTGCCACTCCACCAGTTCTTCGTCCAGAGCATCCATGTCGTCGCTTTCAATAACACAGGTAAAGGGATAAGGTAAATCGGGAGAACCAACCATCATCTCCACTCTATTAGCATTTTTTACTTCACGTAAAGCACGTCTGCATACCTCTGCCCCTAAATTGTATGATTCAAAACTATATGCAAACCCTTTCTTCTTCATTTGCCCCTCCTCTTGGCTTCACAATGATAAACCTGTGTCCAATAGTCCCCACCTCTATATTCACATTTCATTATTCCATTAATTGGTTCGATATTAATACCGCCCTTCGCTGTACTAAATCGTATATCTCCAGTAACACCAAGTACTGTCCGGTGTAAGTCAAGGGTTTTTCTTTTGTTGTCTTTATCAAGGAATATTATCTCATTCCTATTTGTATTTATTGCTATCTTCTTAATATCTTCCCTTTCCATATTATCTCTCCTTGGGGTTTTATTTTAACATCCTATTCAATAATTAATTTTTTGTCATACGCATAGATACGAGAAAGATAATGAGGTCCCCAAGCATAACTACTTGGAATCCATTTTGAATATACATGCAAATAAGCATTATCAGATTGTACCTCGATACCATTTTGTTCTGTCTTTTTGATATTTTTGATATTTTTCAAGATGATTGTTGTATATGCACTATCCCATGGTGCTTTTACATTGTATTTTCTTTCTACTTTTAGGTGTCCATCTTTCAATTTTATATCTATATACCCATCACTCGTTGGCAATCTACATTTACTTCCCAACCATTTAGCATCCTTCAACTCTTTACAAATTTTCATTAATTTTTCTGTTTCACTCATTTTAACACCACTCCAGTATGCAACATGGATTGGAATTTTGGCAAATGCCAACTTTTAACATATATACCATATCGCTTTGCCTCTTCCAAGTCTCTTGCTGTGCCATATTTCATTAGTAATCTCTTCCAATCCCCAAACCCTTCCTCAAGCAAGTGTAAATCTTCTTTGGGGATGTCTGTAAATATCTTTGAACCCACTACATCTTCACCAGCCCAACACATGGCAATTGTGGCAGGTGAATTTCCTATTGATAGATGTACACCCGCATATTTTGTTTTGAACATTGGTATACCTTTATCTTTTCTACACTCTAATATGTACTCTTTTACCGCATCTGGTGTCCATTTTTCTTTGGGGAGTTTGGTTTTCATCCCTCTGCCAACTCCTGTGCTTTCTTTTCTCCAGCCTCATCCATTGCCTGAGAAACTTCATCTATATTACTTGGCGTGATAGGAGCCCCAGCTTCAGATAACCAATATTTTGCCTCTCGTAACCAAGTATCCTCTACCTTACAAACTAATGTATCGCCCATTATATCTTCTTTTGTGGTGCAGTATATGGCTGGACCTGAGAATTCTATCTTTCTCAATTTCATTTAACCACCTTCTAACTTTTCCAATTCTCTCTTTACACAATTTCTAAATGTATCTTTTTCAAATGGTTGACATATTCTTACTGACTCTGCAAGATTTGTGAAATAGTTTTCTGCTTCGTCACTATCAAAAAAGGGTTTTGATACCTCCATTTCTAATCCTATATATGAAGAAAAACCCCCATCCTCTCTCTCAAGTAATGATACACCATACATTGGTTCATTCCTTATGCCTGTCCCTTTTGATAGTTCAACTACATAGTTTCCAATGGTTTTATATTTTAATAGCTCAGGTGTCATGAAATTTGGATGTTTCTCTTGCCATTCCCTATAATCCATTCTATCCATTGTTCTCCTCCACACAGTTTATAAATCCAGCATTTACTTTACATATAATGGGCGTATTATTTTCTACCTGAATTGAAGAGCCATCAAAAGATACTTTATCTACATTTCTGAATATTGGGTCACGTCCCTCCACATACTGAGATATATATCTATCATAACAACGTATTTTACTTTTCCCTACTGCTTTACAGATGATTATCTTATCTTTTATTTCGTCTACTTTTTTTTCCACTCTCTTTTCTGGATATGACTCTTTCATGATTTTTCTTAACTCATCTAATTCTTCCTTTGTCCAAGTCCCAAAATCTGCTTCTATTTTTTTAGTCATTCCATCAACTCCGCATATTTGTCTTTCTTTAACTTGAACTCAAATCTATCGCTTGGTTTCTCAATTGTTAAACCATCTGACTCCAAGAATACCATCCATAGTCTACTATTATCTGTACAACGAATCATGCCACCCTCTGTAATAATCTGGCAAACCCATAAAGGAGATTTGATAGTTTTTCCTGTTATAATCTCTCCCATTACCATCCTCCTTCTTTAAGTATCTTTTTCATTTCCTTTACTTCATCCTGTAGCCAACTTGGTACACCTTCATTGTCTGCAAGTTTCACAACTTCCTTTGCTAATTCATGTGCCGTGTTGTAGTTGTAGTAACCCTCAGTTCCAAAGTAATTTGCACCCTCAACTTCAGCAAGTTTTAGGAGAGGAAAACCACAGATTACTGCAATATCTGAATTTTCATCTTCTATTGCATACTCTACACATTCCCCCAATGCTCTATATGCTTCTCTTCCTTTTTCTTCCCACCATTCCATAATTACACCTCTACATCTATTAATTTATTTTTTTTATCATAAATACGAATAAAAAATGGATTGCTATCTCCTTTTTCTATTGTGTACATGATGTCGCCACTCGAGCATCTCAGCATCAATCTATCTGTGATTTTATCTAAAGATATATCGCAATGTTCAATAGTATTACGTATATTACCTGATGGAAAGTTAACTGTTAATTTCTTTTCTATATCATAATCTAGTACAATGCTTCTATGATACAAATCGCAGTAAAATATTGCCTCTGCAACACCCGTCTCATTTATAGAGCTTTCTCCGCCTATCTCTTCACACCATGCTGGAAAATTCCTTTTTAATTCATCAAACTCTACACTCATACATTCCACTCAGACTTTATCTTATCAGCCTTCTTGTCTAAGTCAATCTCCTCTCCACTCTTGATTTTGTCCCAATTGTCAATTATCTCTTTTGCGAAAGCAACCTGCTCAATCGTATCGTATGCACCTTTAATAAAGTCATGTCTAAGCCCAGCCAATGAGTAATCCCTCATGTATGTTGAGATTACAGTATTTGGTCTCCCATGTTCAGGTGCATGAACTGTCATGTCTACACAGGTTATTGCTCTTTTACCTCCAAAGCCAAACCCTTCTCCTTCATGCACAACACAAAGCCAATCCATTCTAGTTCCAAAACCTTTACCTCTAATATGCTTTACTTCTAACATAAATATCAAAAAATAATGGATTTGAAATACTAAAAGTTTGTTGTAAAAAATGGAGAAAAGGTAAAAAATGGTTAGACTTTCTGGAGAAATTGCCAGGTAGTATTGGCAACCTTCTCAACTGCCCCATCTGCTTTCAGAACTTTCAGACCCTCTATTATCTCCCAGCGGTTCAACCCAATATCCTTTGTGATATGCTTTACTTTGAAATATTTTTTATTGCTCTTTTTCAGAAAGTCCAACAAAATTCTCGAATACCATTCTCTCTTACCCATTTTTTTTACCTCCAACAACCACATGGACAACTATACTAACCTGTAAAAATGACGTGAGAATCAATATATACAATCCAAGATGGTACGTTATTACAGGGTCTCCTACAAAAAAACCATTCGTAACAACTGCATCATTTAGCATTGCAGACGTGGATATATCTACTCCCCATAGTGCAATCAGTTGTATCGCTAAGATACAAATGGATATAGCAAGTATATTCGATTTTGTTTTTCCGTCCATTCTCCCCACCTACAAGCTTTTTACCTTGTATATCTCAGGTTATGAGATTTAGAACACATGTTCCAAACCTCCTTGTGCGATGATGTTAAATTTCCATCGCACTGGGTGTAACCCCACACCCTCTATCCCGTCTGCACTCCACTTCTGAAATGCGTTCGGGATTGCTTTTCTTACTGTGTTACATGCTCCATTCACATCTGCGTTTATTATTATTCCTCTTGCACTTCTGAATAGACCTCTGCTCTTTCTTTTACCCACATAATGTTCCCTGTGTTCCACTGGTTCCTCATCAAGAAAACTGCATTTGCTGGTATGACTTTCATCCTGTAGTATAACTCTTATTCCCTCTTCCTCTGCCTTATAGGTTATTTGGTTGATTAGTTTGTAGAACGGTATCTGAACGAAATTCTGGTTGTTTACCCTGCTTATCTTTACCCTCTGTTTCCAATTCTGATTGTACCCAATGACTATTATGCCTATGTCATGTACTATGCACCAATTTACCACAGCTCTACTGATTTTATGGAAGACATCATTGATTTTTCGTTCTCTCTTTACTGATAATCTCTTCGCCTTTTTTCCTGTTCTTATCTTTTGTTTTGCGTAGATGCTTTGTAGCTTTGCCATCTCTTTGTTGAAATACTGGTTGATGCTTTTCACAACCCCACCCTTAACAACAATTGGCTTTTCACCAATGTTGTTTACCATGGTTATGAGGTTGCGAACACCGAGGTCTATTCCAGCAACATGCTTTTTATCTCTTCTCTTGGGATTGATTATCTTCTCATAAACAATCTCAATGAGATAACCAACACCTTTTGGCAAAATCCTAACTTCTCGCAATCTATCTACTCTTGTTTTCACCTCCAAATCAACCATTTTGGGTAAAATTAGTTTTCCATCTCTTATTTTTGCTTGTTGATTTGTAAACACAAGAATATGCTCACCATTTTTATCTTTGTATCTTGGCAATCTCGGTCTTTCAAGGAATTTTTCAGGATGTTTTTTCCATTCCTTCATTGCTCTGAAAAATGATTTCCATGATTTATCCAATAGCTTTAGTATCTGTTGAGAGGTTTGTGCAGGTAAACTCTTATAGTTGTCACTATTTTTTAGAAGATGATAAAGTTCATTATATCGTATCCATCTACCTGAGTTGAATAGTTCTTGACGAATGATATAATTTGCTTCATTGTAAAGGTTCTTTGAAATATGACATAAATTGCTAAGGTTGTTATCTCCTTTTATCCAGATATGTTCTACTCGCTTAACCATCCATCTCCCCACCTACAAGCTTTTTACCTTATATATGAGATATATACCATCATGTTCTTTATAAAATAGCTGTAAGAATACGCCATTGGGCGGTGGTGCGGGACCATTAAATATCATACTATAACTGGTCTTATTTGTTCCAGCCACATAATCATCATAAGTTGGTACGAGTGTAACATTCCAGATGTGGAAAGTCTGATTATCTAAAGTATAGGTCTGCTCTGTATCATAAGCATTATATATCCAACCCTGAAAATGTGGCTCTGGCTTAGGCTGGAATCCATGCACCCATACATAGAAGGTTGCTGCTATTGCTACAGTTATAGCAACCATCAGCATAACACCAATTACTGCTGTAACTGCTTTATTTTTTCGCATTTTCCTCCACCAGAATGCACAATACTTTCTTTCCAATCCAGTTATTATCCAACCCAACAATCACTGCTGACTTGCGTTTTTCTGTTGCTCTTTTCAGGCTGAACCCACCTATTCTACCATGAACAAAAAACTTATTCCCCGAACCATCTTGAATGGTGATATGATTAATCTTCTCTACTTTATTTTCTACCATTCTACAACCTCTCTCTCAAGATGTTCCAACGTTTTTATTCTCTTTTCGATGTCATCAACTATTTGTTGCTTGACAAGTGTTTTATGTAAGCTGATAAAGAGTAAAGGTCTACCCCGTTTGTGGTCATTTCTTACTGTCTCTTTTATCCAATTTTTATCACGCAACTCCTTGATTGCCAAACTTACTTCGGGCTGGCGTAAGTGCATCCCTTCCTCTATATCTTTACTGGTTACTGGTAGATTTTTATTATATAGGTAGTAGAGTGTTTTGGCAACTGTAGGCTTAAAACCCAACCTAACTAAGGTGCTTATTTCCATTCTCCTCATAATTGTAATACAATAATATGTATATAATATTTTTGAATTTATTTCTAGGTATCAACTATAAATTTAACTATATCAACATACCCTGCCTCTAGTTGAAACAGATACAAATAACAATCATAATGCAAGTTATCTCGTATATCTCCAGGTACGGTTTTATGCAACGTGATAAAAACAGTTACATTTATTGTTTGGTTAGGTCGTATTTTAATCCCTTGGGTTGAAAAATATTGTTGCTCACCGTCAACAATACGATAGATAGTATATATCAAGCCACCTATCTTAACTTTTACACTTATATGCTCACATAAATCAATAGAATGTTCAAACCCAGATTGTCCCGTTAATGGATTATAAAGCATTATTTGTAAATTTGAAGACATATTATCTATATTTTTGATAGTCAATTGGAAGTGTCCTGTAGTTTCATTCATTACAGCAGAATGGTCAACTGCCTTTGTAAAATCTACAGTTGATAAAGCTCTAGCGATTATTCTCACTGGTTTTTTAGTATTTACCACTCTATGTATATGAGGAGCATATTCATTTGGATATGGATTATAATGAGGGTTAGGTTGAGGAGATACAAGAGATACAAAGTTTAGCATAAGAATGAGAGTTACAAACAACAGCGAGAATATTGATATAACCAAAAATGTAACTGAAAAGGCTTTTTTAATCATGGATTAACATAATAGAATAATAAGTATATAATATTTTTGAATTTATTTTCTATTCTTTTTCCTCCATGCAAAAATTACTAATGCTGTCAGGAAGGCACAGAGAAAAATTGCCCATGTCCAATCAAGCCACCCTAAAATCACCGTGGCAGTAACCGCAGAGTATAGCGTTCCCATGAAAAACAATTTATTGACTATTATTCCCAGACCTGCTGAGATTATTGCTACAATCAACACTAATGCAAGATTTTGTATTGTTAAGTCACTGATTTGTACGGGAGGTGTTGGCTTCACAACAACTTTAATGGTATCCATACCTATCTGCTCTGCATCCACCTCATTTCTTGGTTTGTCATATACTTTTGCTATGAGGGTATATGTACCAGCAGGGATTGATGGAACTGTTAAACGGTATGGCACAATACTGGTTGTGGAAAGAGCTAAGGCACCGGAGATGGTTTCATTCTCGAGTGTTATATACCAATACACCTCATATGTATCTTCTTCGCCCTCATTGGTAATCACTAATTGACCTGTTAAGTCCTCACCAGGCATTGCCTCAGTGTTATCAGGTTGTAAGGTTATTTTACACCTCTTACCTGGCATCTGTATCTGGAATGCCCATATCTCTGAAAGGTTGTATGAATACCTATCATAGGCACACACACGCCAATAATATGTACCAATTGTTAAATCGAGGGTAGTATTTGATTCTATATCATATACCTGCTTTTGAGAGTATAACGAATCATGATAGAGCCACAATTCTGAACGAACGTAATTGTTATCAGGGTCATAAACCTGCCATTTAAATGTAACATTGTTTGAAGTTAGTATATCTCCATTGCTTGGTGCTATCAATGTTATGGTTGGCGGTGTATTTGCACAGCAATTCAGACCATAAACGGTTGGACCAACCTGTCTTGGTAAGCTACATATTGCTATTCCATCACTTGCCTCAAAACTATACCAGTGAGTGCCTGGGTACAATTTTGTCTTATAATAATACTGTGTTCCATCATCTGTAGTCATGTTATGTGGTATCCCATCTATGATAACATGGATATAAGATGGAGAATCGCCATCTTGGTCATACCAAGTCACATAGTAAGTAAACAATGTGGATTCATTACCCGTTGAGGGAAAAACTACTCCATTGCTCAGTTCTGGAAAATGGTTTGATGTATATTTCCACACTACAAATCTCCTTGTCTCACTTGTAACAATTGATTTATTATCAGTAACTTCAACCTTCCAGTACCACACGCCATCTTGGAGAGTGTAATAATATTCTTGTGCTGAGCCGACATTTGCCAAATGTAGATTCGGAGAGTTCATAGAAGATGTGGTATCAACATACCATACATGAGTTAGAGGGTCTCCATTAGCATCACTGCTAGTCCAATTAAATTTTATTGTTTGATTATGAAGAGTTTGATTGTGTGCAGGATGTATGAGAGTTATCGTTGGTGGTGAATTACCTATTGCCCACCTAACCAACACGTTGCCAACGTATGCACCAACGATAAACATAGTTATGGCAAAGATGAATACAAGCAAAATTTTGTATCTCCTTTTCACAATTTTTAAATAACTTAAGATTATTTTATCTTTTTCCTTCGCTTTCGCAAGATTAGATATATTACAAACATAGCAATCAACAGAACGAGAATAATCCAAAAAGGAAAAGTTCTTGGTTCATCCTGTGGAAACGCTGTAGGTATGATTTTTATTGTCAATCTCGGTTGTTGGAGTTCAAGGATGCTACCCCCACTTCTATATTTTAATCCATATTCTTGTCTCCATTGCTTTTCTACATCTTCAGGAGGTATATCATCTTTAATTAGTATCTCTTCTGGATGATAGAGTGGTTTTTTGATTGTGATATTCAAAACTAATCTTTTTGCCCAGCCATTTTCAAAATAAGGGTATGTTGGCGGAAGTAGCAGTATTTGTTCTGGCTCTAATATCTCAACGTTAAACAAGGATTTATTGTATATTGGTTTGATGACTACCCCTTGATATACCTCTACCCCCCAACTTGCATGTAATATAGCATATAATGTAACGTTCTTTGTCTTATCTGTAATATATACATCCATCGTTGAAGGGTAAATGGAGTAACCCGCAACACCATGCATTCTTGGCTCTACTCCATAGGTTTTATTTGCAGTTTCAAACCACATTGGATAAAATTCTGGTTGCAGGTAGTAATCCTCACTCAACACCCTTGCGGTGATTTGAGCATATTTGTATTTATTTGCTACGTCAAGTAAATTATCAGGCATAGGTGGTAGATTTTTGAACACTGAAGAAGTGAAATTGTAAACATAATCTGGAGAAGTATCGTCTCTATATTTTGGTTGGAATGCTGTTGCTGTCTGAAGGCATAAAATCAGTATTAACAGCAATACATGGTATCGCATCAGACCACTTCAAGTATTAACTCAAACCAGTAGTATTGTGACGTGTACTCCCCACTACCAAATACCAAATCCTTTGCATAGTGGAAATATTGCTCCTGTATTGGTATATAATCTGGTGATGTGGCATCCAAGAAAAGCCAGAAGTATTCCTCCTGTATTCTCGAATTTGGGGCATTTATGTTTAATCCTATGACATACTTGCCTGGGGGGGTATCTGGTTTGATTTTTACTTGCAGGTCTATCTTTTGTAAATATGTACTTGGAAAACCATACTCTTTACCATTTTTCCAATATAATGTTGGTGGCAAAAGAATCAAGCCATGAGTTGGATGGAGTTTTTCTAATGGGTCCAAATGAGGTTCTATCTTTGAAGTGTATAAAGTATCCTTTGTTGGTATAGATAGGGAAATATACTGGTCTGCATTTGCAGGTTGATTGAACATGACTTCGCCAATTATATTGTATGCTCTATCAGGCAGTATCGGTTCCAACTCCAATATCTGACAGGTCTCTACCCCTGGCTCTACGTGTATGAAAAAATTGATTGTTGCGGTTGTACCTGCTGTTACTTGTCTGTATGCAATCCCTGGAAAGACACCAAATCCTCTTGGTGTCCACATCTTAGGGTTGCGATTTTCTGGTATATAGTATCTATCTACATACTTTTGGTCAAAACCATAGAACTCTGGTTGTTTCCAATAACTCTCATTTAGTCTGCTAATATCGCTTATCTTTCCAGTGTAGTATGCCTTTAGAAATTTAAAGAAATTATTGGGCATTTTTGGTAAATCCCCAAATATGTGCAAATACTGTTCATCCGTGAGATGTTTATATCTTGGGCGATAATCCTTTGTTATATCGTTATATGTTTGCTCCTCGTAATATGGAAAAGTAAAGTTTCTACCTCCCGTATAGGCAGGTGGTGGGACATAATTTCCGTTTACAGGTGGTATATTGTTGTGATTAGATGGGTAGCTATGAGTTACAGAATATGCAATACCCACAATTAAAAGAGATACTGCTACTGCAACTATAAGTAGTATCTTTGTTCTCTTTGGCTTTTCTAACTTCTCCTCTTCTTCAATCTCTTCAAAATTCTCCTCAACCTCAGCCATAATTAAAGAAATATAATAATACATTATTAATTTTTTGGCTCATCCTTCTTTGGCTCTTTTTTCTTTTTCTTTGGCTTCTCCTTTGGTTTCTCTGGTTTTTTTGAGTATAATTTGTATACTACTACCGCAATAAGTGCAAACCATGCTATTGTCAACACTACCAACACACTGGTCAAAAACAATATCTTATCAATAAATATCTGTTTTGTTCTGTTCAACTCATTCCGCAATTCACTAATATTATCTGTATTTGCTTTCACACTACCATTTAGATTTTCAAAGAAGGTCATTGAACTGTTTTTGAAATTTAGATACTCATTTTCAAATCCGATTAACTCATCCCGTAGAAGATAGATTTTCATTGTGTTGTTGTCGACTTTACTGCGGAGAAGCATAATTGATTTGTTGTTGTTATAGGCAAGAAGCCAAGCATCATTCCCAATACGCCATGCACTGCATGCCTTGCCATTTATTGATTTCAGTTGTTTCCATATCTTACTTATCTCAGTTTTTATAGGCACGCCATCAACATAAACTATTGCTGTTCCATTGGCAATTGCTGTAATATTTGCAGTTATGTCTTGGTCAGAGATAATAGTTATACTAGAAGTTGTAGCAGTAGCGGTTGTAGAGGGTATTAGAATCACTGCCAGAAATAATGCTAACCACCGCATTACACCACCAGAAAAAAAGAAGGGGATTAGTTCCCCTCTAATGCAAAGTTAGCGAAGTGGAAACCGTTTGTGAAACTACTGTGGATACCTAAATATCCATCTGTTGTTATGCCCCAATCTGTTGTTATCTCGTTATCAGCATTTGCATATAGGTCAAAGGTTCCACTACCAGTTATGTCTACATGTGCATTTGTGTAACAACCGCATCCCTTGCCGAACTTGAAACCACTGCCCCAATGGGCTTCATTCATAATTGTCAGGTCTGTGGTTCCATCTGCATTTATCTCTATCCCTGCTCCTTCATGGTCGTTTATTGCCAAGTAGTGGTTGATATAGTGACTACCTGTTGCCTGTATTTGATTGTTATTTTGCCAGCCATAATTGCAGTTTCTTAGTCTGGCATAATTTGAATTTGAGTGCCAGGCAAAATCAGCGGTGCCATAACTATCTATAAGCGTATAACTCTCCTGTCTAGCATCACCGTAAGATGTGTGACTATCGTCTCTTGTAAACTTGTATTTGATGTATCCGTTGCTTACATGTGCTTTTACTTTTATGTCAGTTGTATCCACATGGTATTTGTATGGGTTGTCATCTTGGTCAACTGCATGATATTCGCCATTTATGCTATCTCCTGCTGTCCAGAAATCACTTGTTGCATCGTCTCCACTCTGAAAATGAATGTTGTGGTATCCACTTCCATTCCATGTTACGTCAGTAGTTGTTTGTGCTATAGCAATACTAGAAAAAGCTATAGCTACCAGCACCATCAATATAACAGTTGTCTTTTTCATAGTTTCTATAATATTGAAATAATATAAATATCTTTCGATTAGCTTGCACTACTGGTAATTTGCCAAGTTCTCTCATATGGGGTTGCAGAATAAGGTACCTTTCCAGTACTGCTCGTCCATGCCCAATATTCAACTGTTGAACCAGGTGCTAAACCCGTTTTTATTGTCTGGGAAGTGGTTTCATTGGCATCTGTCCAGTACCATCCACCATTGTAATCATTG
>Ga0164318_10001857_pt1 | contig 19165 bp, 19 predicted proteins | sample GuaBasSedimGuay9_FD_113734 | JGI IMG/M metagenome (GOLD analysis project Ga0164318, IMG submission 113734) | Subseafloor sediment microbial communities from Guaymas Basin, Gulf of California, Mexico - Guay9, Core 4571-4, 0-3 cm | ecosystem: Environmental > Aquatic > Marine > Hydrothermal vents... | reverse complement strand
CGAGGACCTAAACATCATAGTTCTGAGAAATGAGAACAGATTGATAGATATAAATGGAACTCGGTTCTATCTCGTTGGATCAGACTCGTTATGGGCGGGAGAGGCCGACCTGGATAAAGCTATTGAGGGAATTGAAGAGAATATCCCAGAAATTCTCCTGTGTCACAATCCAGATATCGTCTTGATTAATAAATCTGACAGATTCGATCTGATCCTATCGGGGCATACTCACGGAGGGCAGGTAAATTTACCTCTAATCGGTCCCCTCTATGTAAATACGAAGATAGGGGGAGCATATACAAATGGATTTTATGAGATCAACGACAGGAATATTTACATAACCAGGGGAATTGGGGGCTCCATCAGGCTCAGATTAAATTCGATACCCGAGATAGTGGTGATGGAATTTACATAGAAGGACTTTCTCTCACATGCTCCGGCATGGAGCCTATTCATCCGGGCAACCCCGACGTAGAAATACGGGTTTACGACGTAGATGTAGGTGTACATATAAGTGTGAGAACCTACGGTTCTCCCCCTTTCAACGCCATAAGGGCATTTCATGCCCTTATCAACCCCGAATAATTTTTGGGTATGCAACACCTCTCCCAAAGAGGTTGCAACCTAATCAACCCATCCGTACCGATTTAATATGGATTTTTCATCCGGGCAACCCCGACGTAGAAATACGGGTTTACGACGTAGATGTAGGTGTACATCAGGGATTGAATAATTCTTACGGTCAGGAAGAGGATAATCGCCATAAAAGTGATTCCAGCGCCCAGTTTCTCTGTTCCGAATATACTCCCGAGGGCGAAGGCTACGATTATCACAAGGATGACGAATACATTCAAGAAGATAACCTCCCCCTTGTGACGGAAACCGAGTCGATAACTCTCCCTGAAGCTCTCCAGGACGCCCGTCTTCTCTATCACACCTACGGGCATCACGAAAAAGACAGCCATCATGAACAATACTATGAGCGAGATGAATAGAACTGCACCGATGAAGAGACATAATGGATTATCTAATAGAAAGGTAAGGACAGCAAAAATACCTATCATCGTGAGAACGAATACCGCAAATAACAGGAATATCACTCCGAGGGTAAGCCATATTCTCCAGGCTGAGATCGCGTCCTTCAGGGCCCTCCGGAGACTGATACTCCTACCTTCGTGATAGTCTGCAACGATGGCGGGATACATTGAATAGGTCACCAGATCTATGATACCTATCACGGGAAAAAATAATATCACACCCCCAAATATAAGGAGAGGGGGCAGTAACTCCTCCACGGGGAGATAAGTGAGAGAACCCCGTATTATCCCAACGGGATCGACTCCACTCATTATTCCAATAATATCGATGAATGCCTTTATCATGATCAGTTCCACAAAGGCGTACAGGAGAGAGGCGAAAAGGTTGGGGATGAATATCCTGGGTTTTTTCAGGAGTAAAGAGAAGGATTCCCTCATAACGTGAAATAGATTCATCTTTTCTCCTCCAGAAGCTTAACATATGATTTCGTCGTTGATTTTTCCCTGTCGATTCCCAGCTCTTCAAGGAGTTCGAAGAGCTTATCCCTCTCTCTGTAGTGCCTGGATTCGATCTCAATGAAATTTCCGAGATTCTCCACCCGGTCAAGGTTAACAATAAGATTCTTTAACCTGAATATCTTCCGCCTTTTCCTTACAATTGCAGTGTCCTTGAAGCCCAGGCTTCTCAGGATTTCAATTATCTCCAGTTCTGTCGGAATCTCTATCTCCTCCCTGATCTTCATTTCTGAATCGATTCTGGGTCCCTTATAAGTTAAAAAATATCTTCCATCAACCCTCCGAACCCTCAATACCTTATCACTCTCTCTGAAATCTCTGTGAGGAGGATTAAAGTAAATGTCCTCGTGCTTCTCTGCCCCTACCTTCTTTGCACCCAGTTCAACCAGCCTCTCTTCCAGATCTTTGCAAGGCGCTTTGATCTCCACCTCGAGCATTTTATAGATATATATTACTTTGTTGTAATAACCTTATGGTGATTCAAATGATAACCTTATGGTGATTCAAATGAAAAGGTTTTTGATTATTTTGTTGATGGGAATTTCTTTGTGCAGTATTGTCTCTGCGCAGGATATTGACTCTGTTATTTTAACAACAACTGAGAATTATCCGGACTCCTTTGTAGCTGCGGTTGCCGCAAACAAGATAGGATCTCCAGTTCTCCTGACAGACAAGAATGAAATTCCAATAGACACAAAAAATCAGCTAAATGAATTAAAACCAACTACTGTTTACATTATAGGAGGTCCCTCTGTGATAGGCGCGAGGGTCGAGAATTCCTTAAAGGGCCAGGGATATGAGGTCATTCGGATATGGGGTATAACGAGGTATGGCACATCGACAGAGGTTGCCCAGTACTTCTGGGTAGGGGGCTCTGAAAAGGCAGTTCTTGTATGGGATAAAACGGGTACACCAGATAATGGGAATGAGGCTATGCTGGTAATGGCAAAGGATCTGGCTCAGGCAAATGATGCTCCCCTGATAATATCCGCGAGAAATACACTCCCATCAATAGTCGAGGAGAGCCTGAAGAATCTTAACGTAGAGGAGATAATCCTCGTCGGGGATTTTTCGGAGAGCGTAAAGAGTTCAATTCGGGATCTGGGAATTGGAATCTCAGATGAGATCACCGGGAACAGAACCAGAATAAGGGATAGAATCAGGGCTAAAATAAAAAACCTAACAAGGGATATGGACAGGAACGAAACCCCTCTGGTGATAATAGCCGTTGGAAACTGGAGAGATACGATAAAGGCACCCTTCCATCCGGGAAAGGGTATTTCGAGGCTGATAAGTAATGAGGATGAAATTCCGGATGTTATTGAGGAGATTGAAGAGGGAAATTATACAAGAATCATAGTTGTCGGAAAACCGGATCTTGCACAGCAGATATGCGATGCCCTCACAGCCGAGGGGATAGAACATGACTGCCTTACCGGAAATGCGAGCAGGGTTGCTGCAAGGATTGCCAGATTGGAGAGATCAAGGATTCAAAAACTACAAGAGAAATTCAGGGAGAGGCTCCCAAGAATTCTGGAGAAGCTCAAAGAGAGGGCTCAGGAAATTGAAGAAGAATGCGGCGAATTCTTTGACCTGGCAAATGTTACGATAACAGAGTTAGAGACAAATTTAACCAATGTGCGGGAGTACAAGAACAGGGTTAGAGAACTAAATCGGGCAAGAAATGAATGTGTGCAGGCTGTAGCAAGGGGCAACCTCACAAAAGCCAGGAACAGATTGCAGCACCTCAAGAGTGATGTGAAGTCACTGAGGTGGGAAATCAGAGATTTGATAAGAGGGGAGATAAAAGAGGAAACAGATGCTGAAACAGTGAATGCCACAGAAATTGCAGCGAAGATAAGGGAGAGGGTTCAGGAGGTCTCTCGTATCAAAGAGGAGTTACTAGGGGTAAGGAACGAACTTGCAGAGAAATGCAGAGAGAGGGCAGAGAAGATTGAGGAATTAGAGAACAGGAGCCAGTACTCCAGAATACACGAAAGGATAAAGGTAGCACTGAGGGAATGTGCTGACGTAAGGAAAGGAAAAGGGATAACTATGACTACAGAGGCAGTAACTACAACCAGTACCAGTGTGGAGGTAACTGCAATCACTACCACCATAACGATAATACCAGCAACAATCAAGGAAAGACACGGAAGAAGATAATTATTTCCTTACCTTCAGGTTCACAAGGATATGGTCTTTGTCATAGGGTCTTAGGTCTATTGTCTGCAGAATATCGAATTTATCCCTCAGTTTCTCTATCTCCTTCTTGAAGACCTTCTTTGGGCTCTTAGTCGCATTGATGCTTCTCGATTTTATTATGAGCATTGCAGATCTTGGGGAGAATTTTTCAGAATTCCTTATTAAGATCTCGGTCTGATTTGATTGAGCAACGTCCTGATAGATGATATCTATTGATGCAACCCTATGAATATACTCCCCCGGGCGCGTAGCATCCGCCAGGATGGGGATCATATTCCTCTTTTTCATAGCTACTGGTAATAATTCGCGCATCATTCGCTTTGAGAATTCAACACAATATATTAAACCTCGAGGACAGATGTCAGCAATATGGCTTGCAGTTGTACCGGAAGAGGCACCCAGATAGAGAACATTTGAATTTTCCCCGAATGGAAACTCCTTCAACCCCTTAATAATAGCGGCCGATAGCTTGCTTCGGTATGGATCCCAGAGCCTGTACTCTCTTCCATCTTTATGTATCAGCTTTTCGTCGTAAACCCTGTATCCCGGGGAGGAATTCAGGGTTGCCAGTTTCCCATTTATTCTGTAGATCCCTGTGAATGTTTTCATTTTTTATATTTATAATTATAATGAGTAAGAGGTTAAGAAAATGGAGATCAAAGGTCTTTTTACGGCGATTATTACGCCCTTTGACGAAAAAGGTAAGGTAGATGAGGAAGGCTTGAGGGGAAATATAGAATTTCAGCTCGAGAACGGGGTTGATGGGGTCGTTCCCGTTGGGACCACTGGAGAATCCGCGACACTCAGCGAGGAGGAGCATAAAAGGGTGGTTGAGATAACCATAGATCAGGTTAACGGAAGAGCTCTGGTTCTGGCGGGAACGGGAAGTAATAACACAGCCGAGGCAATAGACTATACAAGGCACGCAAAGGATGCCGGAGCAGATGCTGCATTAATGATCTCACCCTATTACAATAAACCTACCCAGGAGGGGATTTATCAGCACTACAAAAAGGTGGCAGAGTCAGTAGATATTCCAATAATCCTGTACACGGTTCCAGGCAGGACGATGGTGAATATAGAACCAGAGACTACAAAGAGGTTATCTGAGATCCCGAATATCGTTGGAATCAAGGACGCATCGGGAAACCTGAATCAAATTTCTAAAGAGATTCTCTTGTGTGGAGAAGATTTCGTCGTTCTTTCGGGAGACGACTCCCTGAATCTGCCGATAATCTCGCTCGGGGGAAAGGGTGCGATCTCCGTTGTGAGTAATATCGCCCCCAGGGAGATGGGGGGTCTCGTCAGAGAGGCACTGAATGGAAACTTTACCGAGGCGATGAAATTGCATTACAGACTCTATCCCCTGTCCAAGGTTCTATTCATAGAGACGAACCCGGCACCTGTAAAGGCGGCAATGAACATGATGGGTCTTGCAGCGGGTAATCCCAGATTACCATTGGTTCCCGTAAGAAAGGACAGTGAAGAGAAGATAAGAGGGGTTCTCGAGGAACTAAAGCTCTTGTAATCTATGTTCGCCAGCCAAAACATCCTAAATTTCCAGCACCTTGGGGGCTATGAATATTATCTCTTGTACCCGATCTTCCTCAGAAATTCCTTCCTTTCCTTCTTGTGGTCTCTGGTTTCTATCCCTTTCGGCTTTTCGCCGTCTATGACCCCCAAGATCCCTATGCCCTGCTCCTCCTCCGCGATAACCACTTTCAGCAGGTTAGCGGTCGCGGCGAAGATGTGGCAGACCTCGGGGACCTCCTTGATCCGGTTTAGAACATTTATTGGATAACACTCCCTCAAAAAAACTATGAATGAATGACCCGCACCGATCTTCTCCGCATTCTTCTCCGCCAGCTTTATCAGCTCGGGATCCGTGCCGTCAGAGCGGATCAAACAATCGCCGGAGGATTCGCAGAAGGCCAGCCCGAACTTTATTCCCGGAACTGCCGTAACCAGGGCTTCGTAGATATCTTCCACGGTCTTAATGAAGTGGGCCTGACCCAGAATCAGATTCAACTCGGGGGGTTTCTCTATCTCTATCACATTAATTTTTATCATGTATAGATTATGGGTTTATTTAAAAAAATAGCGTTTCATATAAGAAGCATAATGAAACCTAGATGATTTCTCGAAATTGTGGATTTTCTATAGTATAGTACTCGCTATGTAGTTCCAGGAATCGTAGTAACACTACTGAAGCTTGCATTCATACTTTGCACTTTCATCTTCTAGAGAATTACATAAATCTATATTTTTTGTTTTCTCCGCAATATGCCTCACACACCAACCCTTCCAAACAGGTTCTTGAATTTTTTTGCAATATGACAAATCCTCAATGTCGTTAGCTGCTCCTTGATAACACCAGTCTCTTTTACGCACATCATCTATAATCTCACACAAGGATATATTATCTTTTCCCCATGCAATATCGGTAAAACACTCAAATCTGACGCCGTCTGTTTTTATCTTATAACATAAACTAAGATTCAATCGTTCTCTGTTAATAATTTCATAACATACATCTTTCGCATACTGTTCATCTATCATGTCACAAATGCTCAAATTCTGCATGGATACTGCTATCTCCGTAAAACAATAGCTTCTTAGTGATTGGCTTTTAATCTTAGCACATAAATCTGGTCTCTTCTTAGATATCCCCAAATCTCTTAAGCACATATCAGTCCTACAGAGGCTCTCATTCTGCTTTTTCTTTGCCACAGCAGAATAACAGATGTCTATCTCGGGTTGATAATTTATAAGATCGCATATGCTTTCATTTAACTTGGATTCAGCAATTAGTTGATAGCAATGACTCAGGGGTTTAATTTGACTAATTTTGTCACATAAATGGATTTGATCTCTCCTCATTGCCAAAATCGCATAGCACTCTCCCTTTCGACTTGAGGTTGTTGACATCTTATCGCAGAATACTTCGTTATTTGTCTTTAAAGCTAGAGTTTCATAGCATTTGTCTCTTTCCCAGTAGGTAATAATCGTTTCCGGTGGTGCCAGAGTGTGAAGGACAGTGCGGATCTCTGGCTCTATTTTTTCACATATATCCCCCTGTGAGGTCTCTCTTGTAGTTGTGGGTGTGGTTGTAATAGGCACTTCGTGATAACAAGAAACCTTATAATGATAAGTATGTATTCCATTACATATTGTAAGGTTTCCTTTGGCTTTGGCAAGAAAGTAGTAGCATGTATCTCTGATACTCTGGTTCTGGATTTTATCACATACAGAAGGATCTTCCTTTTCTATAGCAATATTGTAATAGTCTTTATCAGTCTTTTCCCCAACACATCCACACAACGCAACTACAAAAACCAGAGCAAGAGCCAGATATCTCCCCATGGTAGGATATTAGATACCCAAAAATAAAAGCCCATTTATACGCCCGAAATCCCCATAATATATTTGAAGGAGTGGCAGCCGAGTCAAGGGCTGAAAGGTTGCCTATAGTAGATTGCCTCTTGATGCGCAGTTTATGAGGGTAGGCAGTATTCTTAAATGCTCTCGCCACTCCTTCACCAGGTTTTTGCTGATCCAGATGAAGTATTTATTTTTGCAATCTTCATTGTATTGTAAATAGTAATACGGGTAGTTTAAATTGAAATCCGGCAAATTGAGGAGCAGGTTTAAGGGTGATCTGGCCGAAGAGGTGAAGGAATTTGCCTCTTCTGTTGAGATCGATAAAGAGGTGATTTTAGAGGACATCTGGGGGAGTGAGGCCCACGTGATAATGCTGGCGGCACGGGGAATAGTGGAGAGGTCAGATGCAAGGAAAATACTGGGGGCCATGGAACGAGCGAAAAGTGACTTTATTAAAGGGAAATTTGAGCTGGATCCGGAGTTGGAGGACGTTCATATGAACCTTGAGGATTATGTGATGGAGGATGTAGGCGAAGAGCTCGGGGGGAAAATGCATACTGCAAGGTCGAGGAATGATCAGGTTCTGACAGATACCAGATTACATTTAAGGGGGAATATCATTGAGATCGAGGAATCCATAGTAAAATTACAGAAAACGCTTCTGAAGCTTGCGGAAAAATCCACAGAGAGGATAATGCCAGGCTATACGCATACACAGCACGCACAGCCAATTAGCATGGGATTTTGGGCTACTGCCCACGTGAGTATGTTAACCAGGGACCTGAAAAGACTGAAAAATGCCTATATTCATGTTAACAGGAACCCTCTGGGGGCGTGCGCACTCTCCGGAACCTCGTTCCCAATCGACAGAGAATTAACCACAAAACTACTTGGTTTTGATGGCATTGAGGAACATTCACTGGACGCCATTAGCTCCAGGGATTTTATCGTTGAAACGTTATCTGCACTGTCAATTCTAATGTCAAACCTATCCAGATTGAGTGAGGAGCTGATATTATTCAGCACGAAGGAATTCGGATTTATTGAGTTATCGGACGAATTTTCAACGGGGAGCTCTATAATGCCGCAGAAGAAAAACCCCGATGTTGCTGAATTGGTGAGGGGTATGAGCGGCTTAGTTTACGGGTCATTAATGCAGATTTTAGTTACATTAAAGGCACTGCCATTGGGATACAGTAGAGACCTTCAGGAAGACAGGGTCCTGCTCTGGGATTCTCTCCGAAGGGTAAATTCATCACTACTGATCCTCGATGGGGCGATTAACAAGGTAAAGTTTAATGAAAAGAGGATGTCCGAACTTGTGAGCGAAAACTTCTTAACGGCAACAGAGCTCGCAAACTTTCTCGTATCTGAAAAGGGAATCCCCTTCAGAAAATCCCACGAGATAGTTGGCACGGTTGTAAAGGAGTTGATCGAGGGGAAAAGAGATTTCAGAGATACTGGATATACCAGAGATATACTAAGAAAACACGGTGTGGATATATCAACAAGGGAGCTCAAGGATATATTGGATCCAAAGAAAGCGATCGAGAGGAGCAAAAGTCTGGGCGGTACCTCGCCGAAAGAGGTAGGGAGAATGATCAAAAAGTTCAGGGGAGAGGTGGACAAAAGAGAAAGGGATATAAGGGAGAGAAAAGAAAAAATAGAAGCGGCCAAGAAGCTTACGGAGAATATGATCAGGGAGCTTTAATATAACTTAGAATTCCGGACGAGACCTCTCTCTCACAGTATTTACAGACCAGGATTAGTGGGTTAATCTGCTTTACCATGAAGATGGATGTTATGGGTTCCCTCTCCTTATTTGTAATACATTTTGGATTCGGGCATTTAATGATCCCCGTGATCTGTTCGGGCAGGGTAACCTTCTCCTTCTTCACAACCCTATAATCCTTTATTATGTTTATGGTCGCATCTGGGGCGATAATTGCTATCTTGTTTATCTCACTTGTGTCAATATCCCTGTTCTCCACCTTAACGATGTCCTTTTTACCCAAATCCCTGCTCGGGACATTCATCGCAAAGGTTAAAGCATCCCTGAAATTATCATCGATGCCGAGAATTTTAAGAACGTCCGGGGCCTTCCCTCGCTTTATATGATCTATTACTATACCATTTTTTATCGTCTTAATCTTAAGAATCTTGTCCTTCTTTTCCATCATCGGGTCACCAGAATTTTATATCACATACTAAGCAGAGTAAAGCCATTCTAACCGGAATCCCATTCTTTGCCTGTTCAAAGTATCTGGCGTGCTTTGTTGCATCAATATCTGTGCTGATCTCCGAAACCCTTGGCAGGGGGTGCATGATTATGGCATTTTCTCTTATTCCCTCGAGGGAATTCAGATTCAGGATAAAGGCACCCTTGACCCTTTCGTATTCCTGTGGATCTGGGAACCTCTCCTTCTGGATTCTCGTTACATAGATGACGTCCGAGTTTTTCAGGTTAAGCTTCGTCGCTTCTTTAACCTCTATCCCCCTATCGGATAAACTCTTTACTATCTGCCTCGGAGCGCGCAGCTCCTTAGGGGATATAAACCTTATCCTTACATCATAGTTCTCCAGAGCACTGGTTAATGAATGGACAGTTCTTCCGTATTTTAGATCTCCAACTATGCAGATATCCAGACCATCTATCCTCTCGAATTCCTTTTTTATTGTATATAGATCCAGCAGTGTCTGGGTCGGGTGTTGATTTGCGCCATCGCCGCCATTTATGACGGGGACATCACTGTACTCGGATGCGAGCCTCGCCGAGCCTTCGATCGGGTGTCTTATTACGATAACATCCGCATAACCGGAAACAATTCTGACCGTATCGGCTATCGTCTCACCCTTGACCTCAGAGCTTATCCCTGGATGATCAAAGCCAATTGTTATACCACCAAGGCGCTTCATCGCAGCCTCGAAAGACATCCTCGTCCGGGTCGATGGTTCAAAGAAGAGATTTGCCAGAATCTTACCATTCATCAGAGAGGAGGTACTACTGGAACCCAGCTTCTTTTCCAGTATACCCGATTTTTCGAGGACAAAATCTATCTCATCCCTCGAGAAATCGTTAATCGATATAATGTGTTTTTTTGTCCACCTCATTCCTTTCATTATAAATGTAGAATCTACCAATAAATATACGAGGATGAAGGAGGAGGTATACCATCGAAAAAGTGCAAAAGAACTACACATTGTGCTAATCATGCTTGTACTTTTGGCTGGTGTGATCCTGCTGCCCCTTATATGGATTCAAGGAATGCTAAAAGGCGATACAGGATTACCCGGCAGAATAGCCCTTATGATTTTAAGCTTTGTGGTTCTTGGATTAATAGTTAAAAGGCTGGATGAGCCAGCAAATAAGCAATTAAGGATTTCAGTAGTTTTAAAACAGGACAGTATGGTTTTGAATGATAAGGAGATATATTTCAAAGACATCGAATCCGTAAAGCTTAGATATCCTTTCGGATTCTCGATGTTTATATTCTTCCCACTCCCATCAAGGGTAGTTGGTAGTTTGTTTGGAAAAGTAATACATTTAAAGTATAAACGCAGCACACAATATATTCTAATAGAGAATCCAGAAAAGTTTATGAATAGTCTTGCAGAACACATGGATAATGCAGGGGTAAAAACAGAAAAGAAAACAGATTTCATTAACAAAAAACAGATAACCGATATCATTAACCTAGATAAAAAATATATGCCTTAAAGCAAACACTTGGTTTATACAATACGAAAAAATAATAGATAATAAGATGAAAACGGTACTTGCCTATTCTGGTGGTTTGGATACATCCATATGTATTAAATGGTTGCAGGAGAACTATAAGACGGATGTTATAACCCTTACTCTTGAACTCGGGCAGCAGGTCGATCTAAAGAGCGTTGAAGAAAAGGCGAAGAAGCTCGGCGCGAGTAAAACCTATAGTATTGATGCTAGGGATGAATTTGTGGATAACTATATAATCCCGGCGATAAAGGCTAACGCGATGTATGAAGGGAAGTATCCGCTTTCAACGGCAATTTCTCGTCCGTTGATAGGAAAGTGGCTGGTTGAAATCGCAGAGAGGGAAAAAGCGGATGCGGTTGCCCATGGGTCTACTGGAAAGGGCAATGATCAGGTAAGATTTGAATTGGCAGTAAGAGCACTGAACCCTAAACTCAGGATAATTGCCCCGGCCCGCGAATGGGATCTGACCAGGGATAGAGCAATTGGATATGCAGAAAAGCATGGAATCCCAATTGAGCCCAGATCTCAGTATAGCATTGATGAGAATTTATGGGGTAGGAGTATAGAGGCCGGGCCCTTAGAGGATCCGATGAAAAAGCCAGAGGAGAGGGTATTTGGATGGACGAGTGCTCCAGAAAAGGCACCAAATAGACCAGAAAAAATTGAGATAGAATTCGAGAGAGGAATCCCGGTGGGGTTGAACGGGAAGAAAATTGATAGGGTAAGATTGATTCAGAAACTGAATGAAATGGGGGGAAGGCACGGAATTGGTAGGATCGATATGATCGAAGACAGATTGATAGGTATAAAATCCAGGGAGGTCTATGAGTGTCCAGCAGCAGTCATACTCCTGGAGGCCCATAAGGAACTGGAGAGATTGATACTTACGAGAGAAGAAAACCTCTTTAAGGAGAACATTGATAGAAAATGGGCTCAGCTTGTATATTTTGGACAGTGGTACGAGCCATTGAAAAAAGACCTCGATGCATTTATCGATAGAACTCAGAGAATGGTTACTGGAACAGTTGCAATGGAGCTCTACAGGGGAAATGCAAGGGTTGTGGGTAGGGGCTCACCGAACTCCCTCTACGATCTCGGACTTGCCACATATGATAAAAGAGATAGATTCGATCATAAACTGGCCGAGGGTTTCATAGGGCTCTGGGGGCTGCCATCTGAGATAGCGGGAAGACGGAGAAGAAGGAATTGGAGAAGAACCTAAGTATTAGAATCTACAATTCTTATCGTAACCTAAAAAATGGACGACTCTAGGGAGGTGCCAAGATATATGAAGGGCAAGGTAAAACATGTATTATTTCCCGCACTACTTGCCGGTTTTACGATATTTGCAATGGCCACCATCTGGGATATATCAGATTACGGAATAATCTTCGCATCCTTTGGTTCATCGGCTTTCATAGTTTTTGTGACACCGAAATCCGAGCAGGCTTCCGTGTCGAACATCCTTGGAGCGTACCCCCTGGCCGGGTTCTTCGGTTATTCCTCGATAGAATACCTGCTTCCCCACCTAACTTTCACTAATACCCTGAACTATGCGATCGCGGGTGGCTTTGCCGTGGGAATTACGATACTGGCAATGCTCCTGACGGGATTCAAACACGCCCCCGCCGGTGGTGCCGCCCTGGCCTTCGTTCTAAAGCCCACCGATGTCGGTGCGGTATTTTTTCTGATTGGTGGGGGTATAACACTATTGGTTTTAGCGAAGATCTCTACATTCGTAATAAAAGAGGGTTACGTATTGGAGGATGCCATAGTGCACACATTCAGACCCGTTAAAAAGAAGTAATCTGTTGAAGGTTCACTTCGATTTCTGCGGCGTCAGAAACCTCTAGCACGCTCTTCCAAGGGATTTTTATGTTAGAATGACCAGAATGTTAATGTAACATGATTGCTATAATAGGTGGAACCAGTTTGTTGGATTTGAATTTTCTGGGGAGTTTGGAGGAGAAGGTAATTAATAATGCCTATGGAAGTGTCTATCTCTTAAAAAACGAGAATCTTGTTTTCCTTCCCAGACATGGTCGAGACAGGAAGATTCCGCCCCACAGAATAAACTACAGGGCCAATATTATGGCATTGAGAGATCTCGGGGTTGGAAAAATAATCGGGGTCACTTGTGCAGGCAGCCTGAAGAGGGAGATAACACCGGGGAGCATTCTAATACCGCACGACTACATGAATCTTGGAGAGATAGAGAGCTACTATGATTTAGAGATAAAACACATAACCCCCGGATTGGATGAATTCCTCCGAGAGGCAATAATAGGATCGGCAAAAAGATCGGGTATAAAGGTAATTGAAAAAGGAATCTACGCGCAGACAAGAGGCCCGAGACTGGAGACAAAAGCGGAGGTATCCTTTCTAAAGGATTATGCGGATGTAGTAGGTATGACGATGGCTTCAGAGGCAACCCTGTCCAAGGAGCTGGAAATACCATATGCATGCATCAGCACCGTAGACAACTACGCCCACGGGATAATAGACGAGGTCCTGGATTTCGAGAGGATAGTGAAGAACGCATCGAAGGACAGAAAGGACCTGAAGAAATTGCTTATGGCGGTTATTGAAGAGTTAAAATGAGCATCCTGATTAAAAACGTTTTATTGAATGGAAAGGAGACGAGCATCTACATAGAGGGAAACAGGATCTCTGAAATCGGGACAGAGGTTGAGGCCGATTTTGTGATAGATGGAACTGATAAAGCGATATTTCCCGGTTTGGTAAATAGCCATACTCATTCGGCAATGACCCTTTTAAGGAGCTATGCAGATGACTTAAAGCTTCAAGAATGGCTGGAGGGGAATATATGGCCCCTTGAGGCCAAATTAACTGAGGATGATGTCTACTGGGGTTCTAAGCTCGCCTGTTTGGAGATGATAAAGACGGGGACCACCTGTTTCAACGACATGTACTGGTTCATGAAGGGTACGGCAAGAGCAGTGGAGGAGATGGGTCTCAGGGCGGTTCTAGCCGAAGCATTTATCGATCTCTTTAAAGAGGAAATGGCCGATGAGATGAAAAAGAAGACCACGGATTTTGTAAAGCATGTAATGGGGATGAATAATGAGAGGATTATCCCGGCCATGGGGCCGCACGCCATCTATACGGTATCCAGAGAGAGCCTTGAATGGATAAGGGAATTTTCAGACAGGGAAAAGCTTCTGATCCATCTCCATCTGGCGGAGACGGAAAGGGAGAACGAAGACTGCAAAAGGATGTATGGGAAAAGACCCGTGGAATTTTTAGAGAGTATCGGTTTCTTGAGCCACAGACTGATTGCTGCCCATTCAATATGGCTGAAAGAAAAGGAGATTAAGACCCTCAAAGAGAATGGAGTAAAGATATCACACAACCCAACATCCAATCTGAAGCTCTCTTCGGGTGTTATGCCCTACCCCCTGATGAGGAATTCGGGCATTAGCGTCTCTCTCGGAACCGACGGCTGCGCTTCCAACAATAATCTGGATATGTTTGAGGAGATGAAGATTGCGGCAATAACACAGAAGGGCTTTGCAAAGGACCCGACGGTGATGCCGGCTATGGAGGTGCTGAAGATCGCAACGATTAACGGAGGAAAGGCTCTCGGGCTCAATATAGGCGAAATCAAAGAGGGGTATCTTGCCGATATAATCCTCATAGATCTAAAGAGACCGGAATTAACACCCAGACACAATCTCATCTCAAATCTCGTCTATTCCGCCAGCGGCTCCTGTGTCGATACGACAATTTGCAATGGAGAGATCCTGATGCAGAATAGGAGGGTAAATGGTGAGGAGATTATACTAAAAAAAGCGCAATCCGTCGCAGAGGATCTGATCGGTAGGTGAGATCAATTTATTTAATTCTTTTATTTATAGATCATCTAATTATATATCCAATCGAGTATAAAATGGTAGATACGCGGGAACTAATTGAGGCTCTTCACTACATCAAAAAATTTAAGGACCAGGTGTTTATAATAAAATTTGGTGGGGAGATATTGTCGGATGAGAAGATTCTGGAGACAATTGCCTTAGACCTGGTTTTATTACACGACGTTGGCATACATCAGATAGTTATGCATGGTGCTGGCAACTTGATCTCCTCTGAGATGAAAAGGTTGGGTTTAGAGCCAGAATTTATCAGGGGAGAGAGGGTAACCGACAGAGAGACCCTAAGCCTCGTGACGGGGTGCTTACATTACGTGAACAATAAAATAGTGGGGAAGATAAACAAAAACGCTGCAATAGCCGTTGGATTAGCCGGTGGTCTATTTGAGGCAAGAAGAAAACGGAAGGAACTGGGATATGTGGGGGATATAACTGCTGTCAATTCCAGGATTATACTGGAGCTGATCGAGAAAGGTCATTTACCGGTGGTAATGCCGATTGGTATAGATAAGGAGGGTAATTCCCTGAATATCAATGCCGACGTATCTGCCGGGGAACTCGCGAGGGAATTGAATGCAATGAAAATGATAATCCTGACCCATGTGGAGGGCGTATTGGATGAGAATGGAGAGTTAATAAGTAAATTGAATATCGCAGAGGCCAAGAATTTATTAAAAAGGAAGGTAGTAACGGGAGGCATGATACCCAAGCTGGAATCGGGTATCAGAGCAATATCAAGGGGAGTTGATCGGGTACATATTGTAAAGGCTGGAGAACACGCAATTTTGGGGGAATTACTCACCGAGGAAGGAACTGGAACAATGATAACCAGAAAATGAAATTTGTAAAGAATCTCATCTCGAGGGTAAGGTGGAATGTCGTTATAAGCATAGTTGCGGTTATTGTACTGATCATAATAGCGGTTCTGTTCTTTAGACCGGGCGCGCCCCACTTTGAATGTTCCAATGGCGTATGTATAGATTCATATGCGGAACCGAGTGAGGTAAGTCTGAAGGGGGACAGCACCCTATGGATCGATATAAAGAACAGGGGAGATGAGGATTTAATTATAGATATAAAACTGGAAACTAGTAAGGTTCTGTTCTTTAAAGAAACAAATTCTCGTGAAATTAGCGATGAGGTAGAACTTCGGCCCGGAGAGAGCATAAAATTAAATTTCGATGTGAAGGCAAACGCGTCATACCCGGGAACCTATCGCACGGATATAATGGTGGCGTATAATGATGAACGGATAGATGACGAGGTATACATCAAGGTTTCCTGAGTTAGAACCAAGAACATCCTTGTCTCTATCTACCTCCCTGTCATATTCTGATATCAACTCGGTGAAATAAATCCCCATTTATCTCGAGAATTTTAATAGAATAAGAAAAGATATGGAATTCATGTTTGGGAATTACGGGGTGGAACATGCGTATTTGCTGCTTTTGATAGTCCCTGTCATGTTAGCTTTTTATCACTACATAAAAAGAGGGGGCATGGACAGAAGACGGTGGGTTTTTCTCTTCTCAAGGTTCGTACTGGTTTCTCTGATCGTCATTGCCCTTGCATCCCCGTTCATTGCCAGAACGACCCACGAATTCGAGGATATCACGTCCATAACCATACTCTTTGACCAGTCTGAGAGCATGTCCATGACCAATATGGATGGGGATATGGCGGAAAGGATTTACAACGAGATAAGGGCATTAGTTGGGAATCTGACGGGAAGACCCAACTCTGTTGATCTGAGGTATTTCTCTGCCGGAAACAGAACAGAGATCGGAAATGCACTTTACCAGGAGACGTTGAGGGAGAGCAGGAAAAAGAATTTGATCATACTTCTGAGTGATGGTAACAACAACTATGGAAGAGATGCAGTGGATATGGCACGGGTTCTCGGTAGTTCGAATACCACCGTATTTGCATTAATCCCAGATCTCGCTCGGGAGGACATCTATATCGCCGGGATGGATGGCGACAAGAAAACACCGGCAAATGCGGATTATACATTAAAGATAGACGTCGGAAAAGTTGGCGAGGGCCAGGCAGAATACAACCTGAATCTGAGGGTTGACGACAATCTGATCCATATCGTTAACAATGTCAGACAGGATGAGGCGATTAAATCGTTCCGATTTACCTTCTCCATGAAGGGTGAGGGGGTTCATAAGATAACTGCGAATGTAAAGCCGAAGAACGGTGATTACTTTAAGACAAATAACGAGATGATCAAGAGCGTCGACGTCGTTGAAAGACCCGATGTTCTCCTGGTTACCGATAGTGGAAATTCGCAGCTCTCTTCGTTATTAAATGATAACTATGATGTGGTTATGACAGACAAACCGAGACAGGATTTTACCAAGTATGACGTTGTCTATCTTGATAACCAGCCCGCCGATAAACTGGATAGGTGGGTCGTGAATTCACTGCATAACTATATCGTGGATGGGAATGGTCTGGTTGTTGTTGGTGGGGATAGCGCCTATGAAAAGGGCGGATATTATAACAGCCATATAGAAACCCTCCTGCCCGTAATCTCCAGAGAGCCACCGGAGAAAAAGAGGAAGGAGATTGCCGTTATTTTCCTGATTGACATATCAGAGAGTACCGGCTATGGATTGAGCGGGGGAACAAAGGTTGATGTTGAGAAGGCACTGGCCATAAACCTCATAAGGCAACTGGATTCAGAGGATATGGTTGGTGTCATCGCGTTTAATGTGGATGCGTATATTATATCAGCGATTCACAGGCTCGGGGATATACAGGTAGAACTGGAGAACAAGATAAAATCCCTCAGATTCGGTGGGGGCACAGATATGATGTCTTCATTGGTATATGCTGAGAGGCTCCTGAAAGATTTCTCCGGGAAAAAGTATGTGATCATAATCTCAGACGGGGTTATAAAGAGGATGGCAATGCAGGAACCAACCATAGAGCAGGTGAGAGCCATGAGCGAGAAAGCTATTAACGTCTATACCGTGGGTGTTGGTTTCGACACAGATGAGAGATTCATGCGTGCACTCGCAAATGCCGGTAATGGCCTTTACTTCAAACCCGAGGAATATGAGAGACTGAAGATGGAATTTGAAGAAGAAGAGAAAGAGGAGAAGGACCAATATACCCTGGGGGTTTACAATAGATATCACTTTATAACCCGGGACCTGGTGCAATTCTGGCCGTCGATCAAGGAATTCAACGGGGTTACAGAAAAATCTATTTCACAGGTCCTGATAACTACCGAGGGAAAGATGCCGATAGTCACTGTATGGCGCTTCGGTCTGGGGAGGGTCGTTTCCCTGGCGACAGATAATGGTTTACAATGGGCCCCCAATATATATTATGCAAATAACGGGGAATTGATCTCGGCTATTACAAACTGGGCCATGGGCAACCTGGAGAAGAGAAAGAGGGTAAATATAGAAACGTGGGACATAAAATCCGGGGAAGAGGCGGAGATTCTGGTAAAATCCGAGAGGGAGCCGACCCTCGTTCTGCAGGATGAGGATGGAAATCGGGAGGATATCACATTGAAGCAGATAGATGTTGACATGTTCTCCGGTAGGGTGGTTCCGAAGAGAAGGGGATTTTACAGGGTGAAGGCCGTTTCCAGCCTGGGGGAGGATACGGATGCAATAGCTGTAGATATTCCGGAAGAATACAGAAAACTCGGGGTGAATTCAGAGGAGTTATCAACGATTGCCGGACTTACACACGGGAAAACCTATAATTCCTCGGAGATTAACAGACTGGAAAAGGATATCCTGGATTATGTGAGAGAGGGCTCATTCAGGGATATATTGCAGAAAATGCCCCTGCAGATCTATTTCATAGCGGCAGCGCTTTCCCTCTTCTTCCTGGACGTTTTCATGAGAAGGATACTGGATATAGTGAGACTGAGGAGAAGGGGTGAATGAGAGGTAAATGCATAAACTAATCATCAGAGCGGACGTGAAAAACCTGCTGGAGGAGGGTTATGTCGATTTGCACACCCCCCCGAGTTAGATATTTTACATGATTCTTAATAGATACCTATGGTCATCGGACGGGAAAAGATTCTGGAGCTCGTGAAGAGGAAAAAGCTCATAGAGAACTTCAGTGAGGATTGCCTGGGGGGAGCCGGCTATGATCTCAGGGTTGGGAGGATTTACAGGCTGAAGGGTGGCGGTTTTTTAGGTACTTTCAAGAGGGAAACACCGGATGTTGAGGAAATTCGATTCGATGAATACTCTCTGAAGCCAGATGAGTATGTTCTGGTTGGAACACTGGAGGGTGTGAATATGCCAGAGAACCTAATAGCGAGGGTTCTGCCCAGGTCCAGCCTGTTCAGATGCGGGTGTTCTTTGGTTACTGCTCTTGTAGATCCCGGGTACACCGGAGTTCTGATATTTGGCCTT
>Ga0164318_10001856_pt1 | contig 19169 bp, 20 predicted proteins | sample GuaBasSedimGuay9_FD_113734 | JGI IMG/M metagenome (GOLD analysis project Ga0164318, IMG submission 113734) | Subseafloor sediment microbial communities from Guaymas Basin, Gulf of California, Mexico - Guay9, Core 4571-4, 0-3 cm | ecosystem: Environmental > Aquatic > Marine > Hydrothermal vents... | reverse complement strand
TGCGAATGCACTCGTACCAGCACCGGGTGCTCTGGTTTAATTTGTCCCTTTACTAATGCCATATGATGATATTCATCAATATCACTTTCATAGATATGTAAAACGAACTCACCAAAACGAGTTGGTAATTGGGTAGTAGCGATTCTGTGTACCAATTTTTCATTACGGCGCCGATATTCGATGAGATCGCGGATGGTAATAATCCGTAGGTTGAATTTGTTAGCTATTTCCAAAAGTTTTGGTACACGTGCCATATGGCCATCTTCATCCATAATTTCGCACAACACTCCAGCAGGGTAGAGTCCAGCCAAACGTGCCAAGTCTACTACTGCTTCGGTATGACCTGCACGTCGCAATACGCCACCCGGTTTAGCCCTTAGAGGGAAAATGTGCCCTGGTCGTACTAAATCGCCGGGCTTGGTTTTAGGATCGATAAGAACACGAATAGTTTCTGCACGGTCAAAAGCAGAAATCCCAGTAGTAATATTGTACTTGGCATCTACAGACACGGTAAAGGAGGTGCCTAAATGGGCAGTATTTTCAACAACCATTGGCTGCAAGTCCAATTCATTTAACCGTTCGGGAGTCATCGCCACACAGATCAACCCCCGCCCATGTTTAGCCATAAAATTAATTTTTTCTGCCGTAACTTTCTCGGCAGCCATGATAAAATCCCCCTCATTTTCACGATTCTCATCGTCGACCACTATTAAAATTTCACCATCGCGAAAACTATTGATAGCATCTTCGATACGATCAAACTCGGACATGTTTCACCATAGTTCGAATATTAGACCTACTTAATTTAAAAATACCACATTAATTACTAACCAAAGACTCAGTCAATACCCTAAATCACGTAGCCAATCTTCGGTAATTTCTGGTTTAGTCAAACCACGGGTTGCTAATAATCTCTCAACATATTTGGCTAACACATCTACTTCAATGTTCACCATATCACCTACTTTTTTGAATTGAAGAGTAGTGTGAGTGTAGGTATAAGGAATAACAGAAATTGAGACTTCATTGTTTTCCACAAGAGCCACTGTAAGACTAATTCCATCAATGGAGATAGAACCTTTATTAACCACAAATCGAAGCAAATCAGCAGGAACTTGCACTGTCAGCCAATATTCATAGGTTTGTGGATAGAATTTGATGATTTTGCCCACACCGTCCACATGACCTTGAACAAAATGGCCACCAAAATGGTCACCAGCTGCAAGCGGTAATTCCAAATTGCACAACATTGTAGGTTGTAAATTTGCCAAAGTAGTTTTCTGTAAAGTTTCCTCGACAACATCCACCAGAAAACTTTGCTCTTGCTGCTTCACTACCGTTAAACAGGCACCATCTACTGCAACACTGTCACCCACATTTAGCCTACTCCCTAACTTTGGAGAGAAAATCTCCACTTGGCGTCCTCTCCCGACAGGCTTAACATTTGTTACCTTGCCAATATCTTGAATAAGTCCAGTGAACATTTGATGGTACCGTTAATGGTAGCGGTTTTAAGTTGTTGGTTATCTTGAACTAACAAGAGCGAAAGCTAAAAAATCTTTAACAGATTTTTCCCGATACATAACCTTCTACCAAAAAATCCTCTCTAACTCGACGGATTCGATAACGATTTATTCGCAAAGACTGGTCGATTTTCTCCACACTTAAATCGCCAAACACTTCAAGCCCCTTGCCAATAAAAATAGGAGCTACAAAGAGAAAAATTTTGTCCACCAAGCCAGAACGCAAAAATTCAGTAAAAACCTGATGTCCTCCTTCCACCATGACAGAAGCAATTCCAATTTTACCCAGCCACTTTAGAACATCACTGATTTCAAGCAGACCATCTGCCTTGGCTGGAAGTCGCACAACCTTACCCCCTTTCTGACTAATAGCAGCAGCTTTATCTGGATTGTCCACACAGCAAAATACATAAGTCTGCTCTGCCCATTCATCATTTAGTACTACAGCGTCGGTAGGGATATTCAACTGACTGTCCAGAATGATTCGTTTTGGTGTACGGCCCGGTACCAAACGAACATTCAACTGCGGATTATCACAAATGACCGTATTGGCTCCTACCAAAACAGCATCGTACTGAGCACGAAGACGATGCACCATTCGACGCGACTGTTCAGAGGTAATCCACTTGGAGTTACCGTTGCAAGTAGCGATTTTACCGTCCAGAGACTGCGCAATTTTCAATACCACAAAAGGGAACCCAGTGGAGATGTATTTACAATAAACCTCATTCAGTCGTAATCCCTCTTCTTCGCCCACTCCAACGGTTACTTGAATTCCTGCTTGGCGTAATTTTTCTATGCCTTTCCCATTAACCAAAGGATTAGGGTCTATTGTGCTAATCACCACGCGACGAACACCCGAGGAGATAATTCGATCTACACAAGGTGGAGTTTTACCGTAATGAGCACATGGTTCTAAATTCACATATAGGGTAGCACCTTTAGCATCTCTACCAGCTTTGTCAAGCGCAAAAATTTCAGCATGAGGTCCACCAAATCGGCGATGATAACCAGTAGCAACAATCTGCCCATCTTTCACCACCACTGCCCCAACCAGCGGATTTGGAGAGGTAAATCCTGCTCCTTTCTTGGCCAGTTGGAAAGTTTTCCGAATGTAACTGAGATCATCTACCTGTGTTGTCAAGGTCACAAACCACAATAATTTTTGTCCAAGTAGAGATAGAATAAAGCCCCAAGGGGACACCTTCGGGGCCGTAGTGTAGTTTTAGTATCTTCTCCTATCCGGACTGTCACCGTCGGCTCCGGGATTTCACCGGATCTGTTCTGTTGCCACAACAGAACTCGCGGGCTTTCACCGCCGGTGAGGGCTTGCACCTCGCCCCGAAGATACTATGTTCGAGTGTAATATAAAAATATTTTCCCAACATGTCAAGCAATTTCTCGAGATGGAAATATTCCATATTTAAAGGATAAATTCCCCCCTATCATCAGTTTTGAAGGTAGTAAACGGTGGTACAGACTCGGGATCAAGGTCAACACGATAATGAAAGTAATCCCATATTTCTTTTTCCAGTTTGTAATTCAATAACATAAGAGGAATATCCACTGGACATGCATCCTCGCAGGCTCCACAACCAGCACAACGTCCTGCCAAATGAAAAGCCCGAATAATGTTCCAGGCAAAATTTCCCCGCAAATGCGAAGAAGTTTCGATCCATTGGGGCTGGTTTTTTTCGACAATACAACGAGTGCAATAGCAAAGAGGACAGGCCTGCCGGCAGGCATAGCATCTGATACACTTCTCGAACTGACTTTGCCAGAATTCCCACCTTTCCTCAACGCTCATCGTTTCGTACTTTTCCAATAACCCACTGAAATCTCTCGGCTTTTGATCCTCTACAGGGCTCCCCACCAGAAAGTCATAAAATGTGGGATTTGCCACATCACAATATTGACATCTGAGCTGTAATTGACCATCATCAGCCACAACACCTTCGCAAGTTACAGCAACAATCCTGACTTGTTCCCGCATAAGCTGTGACTCTCGAATTAGCCCCACCAGCGCCTTCGCGTCACATCCTTTAACCACAATACCCACAACACCTTCATCACGAACCTCGGGGAATTTTAAATAAGTCACCAGATTATTACTGCAGGTAGAATCAAAAATTAGCTTGTCTGCTTCTTCTGGTGTTCGGACAAAAATCGGACGCGCTTTCCCGTTACAAGTTCCTTTCCCATAGCCAATAAACACAGCTATTTCGCCTTTACTCAAAAGTTCCTTAGCTATTTCACGAATCTTCAGCGTACGTTCATCATTCATAGACTGATCTCCTGATAAGCACGGTAAGGACCCAAGGCTCGCACTCTGTTAGTGAAATCCTCTATTACACTTACCCACTTGCCACCTTCAGCCGCTGAAATCCAGGAAAACTGTATTCGGGCTAAGTCAATTCCTACAAACTCCAGTAGTTTGCGAAAAATAGCAAACTTGCGTCGAGCGTGGTAATTGCCTTCACCATAATGACAGTCGCCTGGGTGACAGCCAGAAATCAATACTCCATCTGCGCCGCGTTCAAAGGCTTTGAGAACAAAAAGCGGATCCATACGGCCTGTGCAAGGGATTCTAATCACCCGAACATTAGGCTGATATTGCATCCGACTAGTACCTGCCAGATCAGCACCAGCATACGTACACCAGTTACAAATGAAGGCTACAATATGGGGTTCAAATCCTTGATCAGCCTCACTCATCATCAAACCTCGTGGTTAGAAAACAGTTCCATTAATTTCTAATCTTTTCTTCACTGCTGAATTACTGACATCCGTTCAATTACCGAATTGATTTCGGCATAGATCTGCTCGTCAGTAAAACCTTCTAGATCAATAGAATTAGAAAAGCACACCGACACGCATGTGCCACAACCGGTACAGACAGAGGGGTTAACCTCTGAGACCTTGCGTAACACCTCTCCAGCTCTATTCTTAATCTCCTTCTCGGTAATCGCTTTTGCAGGACAAGCCCGAAGACAGTAGAAACAACCGATGCAAGTCGCTTCATTGACTTTGGCTACCAGAGGCTCACGTTCTAATTCTGGCTTTGACAACAAAATTAAAGCCTTAGAAGCTGCTGCTGAAGCCTGAGCTACCGACTCTGGAATATCCTTTGGACTATGGCATGCACCAGCAAGAAAAATACCGGCAGTAGAACTTTCTACTGGTCGTAGCTTCGGGTGAGCTTCGGTGACGAAATTGTATTCGTCATAAGAAATTCCCAGGTTCTGAAATAACTTCTCAATATTTGGCTGCGGTACAATAGCAGTTGCCAAAACCACTAAATCAGCTTCCACTTCTACCGCAACACCACTTAAAGTATCGGCCCCCTTTACTATTAAATGACCATCTTGCTCATAGATTTTCGATACTCGTCCCCGCAGGTACACAAGCCCATCTTCTTCTACTGCTCGACGCCAAAATTCATCAAACCTTTTACCACTGGTTCGCACATCCATATAAAAAACGTAAGCATTACCATCGGGAACCTTGTGTTTGTAAAGCATGCCGTGTTTAGCGATGTAAGTACAGCAAATCTTTGAACAGTAAGTGATGCCTTTAGCATTGTGTCGCGAACCGACGCAGCTAATAAACACCACGTTCTTGGGCTCCTTTCCATCCGAGGGACGAAGAATCTTTCCCCCTGTGGGACCGGTAGCAGAAAGCAACCGCTCGAATTGTAAGCCATCGATGACATCAGGGTACTTGCCGTATCCATATTCTCCGTACCCTTCGAGCTTATCATTCGGCTGATCCATGCTGATATTGTAAAGATCATATCCGGTAGCAACTACAATAGCACCAACTTCTTCATTTACCAGTTCATCTTGTTGATCAAAATCGATAGCTTTTGTTCCACAAACCTTTTCACAAACGCCACATTTGCCAGTCTTGAAATGAATACAATGGTCACGATCAATCACGGGTTTATTAGGAATCGCTTGAGGGAAAGGAATGTAAATAGCCGAGCGATTGCTCAAACCACGATCAAACTCATTAGGAATTTTACGAGAAGGACACTTTTGGGTACAAAGTCCACATCCGTTGCACAATTCCATATTAACCGAACGTGCTTTCTTCCGAACAGTCACCTTAAAATTGCCCACAAATCCGCTCACATTTTCTACTTCAGAATAGGTGTACAATTTGATATTAGGATGTTGGGCTACTTCTACCATCTTGGGTGTTAGAATGCACTGGGAGCAGTCGAGGGTAGGAAAGGTTTCGGAGAGTTGCGCCATGTGCCCCCCAATACTGGGTTCTTTTTCCACCAATACCACTTCAATTCCACCATTAGCCATGTCCAGTGCTGCCTGAATACCTGCAATGCCGCCACCAATAACCAGTGCTCGTTTCGTAACCGAAACCCGCACTGGCTCAAGGGGATGATTCCGACGCACTTTCTCTACCATAATACGAACCAAATCGATAGCTTTCTGAGTAGCTTTTTCATGATCATCGTGTACCCAGGAACAATGTTCACGAATATTGGCCATTTCGCAAAGATAAGGATTCAACCCTGCCTGTTGAGCAGCTTTGCGAAAAGTAGTCTCATGCATATGAGGTGAACAAGCAGCTACTACTACACCATTAAGATTATGCTCAGCAATTGCACTCTTAATCAGATCCTGTCCGGGATCAGAACACATGTACTTGTAATCGGTAGCATAGGTTACTCCAGGAAGACTAGCAGAGATTTTAGCCACCCGTTCACAATCCACTACGCTTGCAATGTTTTCACCACAATGACAAACAAAAACGCCAATTCTGGCCATAGTTGGTGTTCCTTTGTTTAGTTTAACCCTGGAAGCCAATCCTGTTTAAGAAGGTTAGCTTTTTTTACTTCCAATACCTTTTTCTTCCAGCAACTTCCAGGGGTTAACGATCAATTTGTCTAATCCCAATTCCTTACCTGACAATCCAAAGGCCAATCCCATTAACTGGGTGTAATAGAAGATAGGCAATTCAAGATTTTCAGCAAATTTTTTCTCGATACTTTTTTGGCGTAGATCGAGGTTGGAATGACATAGTGGGCACGCAACAGCTATGCAATCCGCCCCATGTATTTTGGCCATTTTTAGAATGTCATGCGACAGTTTTTGTACTACATCGGTGCGAGAAAGAGCAAGACTGGCACCACAGCATTCGGTTTTGTAGGGCCAATCGACCATTGTTGCCCCACAGGTTTGTAAAATGTCATCCATGGAGGTTGGCCATTCCGGGTCGTCAAAGGCTACTGCCTCGGGTGGACGAGTTAACAAGCAACCGTAATAGGCAGCCACATTGAGACCCTTGAGCGGATGGGTTACCTTCTCTTTAATAGCTTCCAATCCTATCTGATTACGGAAAACATCCAGAAGATGAAATACCTGAACATTGTTCCCAAAATCCAGACCAGCAACTTTTTCTACTTTCTTTTTAATTTCATCGCTGTGATGGAGCTCAAATAGAGCACGACGTAAGTTGTTGTAACAGGATGCACACTGAACCCCTATTTGTTCGTTTACAAGCTCCGCTTTATTGAAATTCGCTACGGCCAAGGCATAAGAAAGTATCGAATCTCGTTGATGAGTTGGAGAAGCTCCGCAGCAAACCCAGTTCGGGATTTCCACCAACTCGATCCCCAACAGAGGTGCAACTGCCCTGGTAGAAATATCAAATTCAACCGCTGTGGAATGTAAACTACAACCGGGATAGTAGGCAAATCGCATGACTATTCATCCTTTTGACAATTATGGACTCAGCATTATTGCTTACCCGTTGTCTCTTCAATCTTCTCTTCTGCTTCTGCGCGAGCAAAGATTTGTTTAAGCTGTTTTAGATTATCTGTGAAAGTTGGTAACAGCTTCAACTTGCCTTTTCTCAGCATAACTGGTCCCAGCAAGACATCTTTAAAAAAATGTCCTGACAAAAGATTGAACTTGCCAATCAAAAGCAATTCAAATTGGCGACCAAAGGATTTAATATTTTTCATAAATAATTTCTGCAACAGAGTAGTTTCCCTTTCCGGCACTGCAATCTTTTTTATTGCTGCGTATTGGCGCACAGCATCCATTACTTTAGCCAAATCGACCTCTTTAGGACAACGAGTAGTGCAAGTAATGCAAGAAGCACATAGCCAGGGTGTACGAGCAGTTAATACCTCTTCTTCCCGTCCCAATTGAATCATTCGTATTATTTGATTAGGGGAAACATCCATAAAAGAAATAATAGGGCATCCTGCCGAGCATTCTCCGCACTGATAACACAACGACAAGTTTTCCTGCGAAAGTGCTTCAATTTTTTGGCGAAAGTGATTTTGCTGAGAGAGATCTTTAATGATCCATTTCATGTTAGAATTCCTATCAAAATTTATTTCAAGGGGATTAATTTAACAAAAAACTACAAAATTTGCAACTGCTTTTTTGCCATTGGTTCATAATTCGTTTCGAAACAACGCAGTTTCTTAACCTTTTAACTCCGAGATTATTATTTCCCATAGTCTTTAGCTATCTCTTCACCGCGTAGTACCCGCAGAGCGCCTAAAGCCATTGCCTCCATCTCGAATTCACCAGGAAGAACCTGCACAGGAGCAATAAAGCCTACTCGTTCACTAATCCAATTGACTAGACGAGTCCATCTGGCCAAGCCGCCAGTTAAAATAATTGCATCCAAATTGCCTTTTAACACCGTAGCCATTGCTCCAATTTCTTTGGCAATCTGATAGGCCATAGCCTCAGATACTTCCTCAGCACGATGGTCGCCCGATTTGATCCGTTGTTCAATTTCCTTAGCATCTGCAGTACCCAGATAGGCAATTAAACCACCTTCTTTCGCTACCATTTGCCTGATCTGGTCTTCAGAATACTTGCCGGAAAAGCAAAGTGAAATAAACCCTTGTAACGGCAGAGTACCAGTACGATTGGGTGAAAAAGGTCCAGCGCTGAGGGCATCATTGACGTCGATGATCCGGCCTCCTTTCACTGCAGCGATGGATATCCCTCCACCCAGATGAGCTACCACAAATTGGGATTTTTTGTAAGGGATAGTTAACTTTTCTGCCACCCATCGTGCTACTGTATGAATATTCAACGCGTGAGAAAGGCTCTTCCGTTTCAGAAGCGGATGGCCAGAATAGCGTGCCAATGACTCGAATTCATCTACTGAGACTGGATCAACCACAAAGGCAGGAATATTCCCCTGAGCCAACCGCCATGCCAGTGCACAACCAAGATTGGCCGCATGTTCTCCTTGTAGACCTTTTTCGGCATCTGCCAGCATTGCCGCATTGACTCGATAAGTACCACCTTTCAAAGGTCGAAACAATCCGCCACGTCCAACAATTGCTTGAAAAGCTAATGGTTGTAATCCATGCCTCTGCAGAAAGGCTTCCACCGCTTTCTGACGATATTCCAATTGATCCCAAATTCTGCTAAATTGTCTGAGCTCTTCATGCTGATGTGTCAGGTTTTCTTCCAGAAGAGCTTTCTCATTTTTAAACACCGCTACCTTCGTAGAAGTAGATCCGGGATTGATAACCAAGATTTTGAATTCGTCCATAGGGCTTAAATTGCTAATTAATCACCTGCACCTTTTCACTTACTTGGCTGGAATTTTTCCCACTTCTGTTCTAAATCCGGATCTTGTAATGTTGCCATCACATAATCAGCAAACTCATGTCCAGTAGCACCACCAGGGCGACCTGTGATCACAATCTTTTTCTCGAACTGTCCACAGATATCAAGGGCCATTTCCAGCTTTTTCGCACGTTCGTCGTAGCCAATATGGCGCAACAGCATAGCTGCGGCACGGATAATGCTGCTGGGATCAGCATAAACAGCACGGCCTTCCTGTACCATCCGTGGAGCGCTACCGTGGATAGCCTCGAACATGGCATAACGCTTGCCAATGTTGGCGCTACCTGCTGTGCCCACTCCTCCCTGTAATTCTGCTGCTTCATCAGTAACAATATCGCCATAGAGATTGGGTAAGGCAAAAACCCGAAACTGTGTCCGTCGTTTGGGGTCCAAAAGTTTAGCTGTAACTATATCTACATACCAATCATCACATTCGATTTCGGGATACTCCTGGGCAATTTTCTGACCAATATCTAAAAATTTGCCATCAGTTGTCTTAATTACATTTGCCTTGGTTACTATTGTTACTCGGGGAATATTGTTACGCTTGGCATATTCAAAAGCAGTGCGAATCAACCGTTCAGCTCCCTGGGTAGTTATCACTTTAAAATCCACGGCAAGGTCTTCGGTTACATTAATTCCTTGACTACCTACGACATACTCGCCCTCAGTATTCTCCCGGAAAAACATCCAATCGATACCTTCTTCAGGTACTCTGACCGGGCGAACATTAGCAAACAGATCCAGTTCGCGGCGCATAGCAACATTAGCACTTTCAACATTAGGCCATGGATCACCTTTGCGCGGCGTGGTTGTGGGACCTTTGAGAATTACCGGACACTGCTTGATTTCTTCCAACACATCATCCGGTATGGCTTTCATAGCCTTAGCTCGGTTTTCAATAGTTAACCCCTCGATGATTTTAAATACAACCTTCCCTTCTGCTACTTCCTTTTGTAATAGAAACTCTAATATCCTGTGAGCTTCTTTAGCAATGTAGGGTCCAATGCCATCACCACCTACCACACCAATACGAAGGGGACGAAGTTCCTGATAATTGATCCATTCTTCCTCGCCCTTCATCCTTTCAACACGTTGCAGTTGCTCTTCCAGGAGCTTACCAAAGTGCTCTTTGGCTTTCTCAATGGCTGCTTTATTCATTTTTCGTATCTCCTTAGGTTTGATACACAACTTGGCAAAAAGAACAAAGTGAACAAAATGTTTTAATTGGGTACAAATTAATATAACAAAATCTGACTTAATAAGCAATAAAAACAAAAAAGGGAGAAAGTATTCTGCTCCTTCACAGAAACTCTCTCCCTAGTAACGTAAAACAAACTTATTGTTCAAATTCATCAATTTAAAGGAAACAGTACTACCCTTCCTTTCTGAAGATTGACATTTAGCTCAAGCACTCTATTAACCAGGATTTGATTTGGGTGATAGTCTGTTTCACAGGTTCAGATAACCCCTCACCAAATCGTAAGTTCCCGGGCTGGATACCCAGTACTAAAATATCAGCCTTCGTGCTTTCTTCCAGATATTCGATAAATCTGCTTGGAGAAATATCGTGCGTTGTAAATCCCCAATTTAATACATCCCCCTTTTTTAAGATCTCATATTCGCCAGGTTTCTTACCTAAATGTAAGGCATCAATAATTAAAACAATACCAGGGTTTTCTTTGACAATCTTGCCCGCGTAATTTTCAGGCGTAGTTCCAACATTCAGACACACCACAGATAGATGTTCCCTCAACTCCTCAATAAGGACAGGACCTACACCATCGTCACCGCGCAAAACATTGCCTATCCCGACGATGACAACCTTTTTCCCTTTGAAGATATTTTTAGAAATTTTTCGCGTTATTCTTTGGTAGTAAGTGTGGTTTCTCTTCTACAACGGGCACAGAGAATTTTAACTCTATCAGACCGTCCTCTGTCCTTCATTGCCGACACAATATTGTCGTCTACTATCCCGAGACTTTTGAGGCGAGTCAAATAAAGAGTGGGATTGGAATAACTTAACTCTCCTAATTTCTCAGCTATCCACTTCAAGTGATCTTTACAAGCTATTGGTGTTCCGCACATTTCGCAAAGTTGTAATTCTTTCTCAATTGTTTCGTAGGACTCTTTTTTTCTATCAAAAAATGAGAGCTCCCAATCGTTGGACAATTTAATTCCCTCATGGTCAACAATACACGCCGCCTCGCATTGCCCGCAGAATATGCATGTGTCGGTATAGTGAATCATTATTCGCTTTGCATTGCCGTTACCATCAACTATATCCTCATGGGCAATTGCATTGGCAGGACAAATCTCTTCACAAGCCAGACACCCCACACACTTTTCCTCGTTGTACTTTGGTTGTCCTCTGAAATTTGGATGTGGTTTATGTGGCTCCTTAGGAAATTTGGATGTGTAAGGGCCTTTTATTAATGCCGCTATAGCTTCTGTCAGTTCTCTAACTTTTGGCAATTTCATCTTTAGTATTTACTTTCTTGCTTATTGCATTTAATATTTCCATTTGCAATTTACGATGTTATGTTTCACCCTCTTTATCCTCAGCATACCTATCAATAATGCTACCCTTCCAAAGTTTTATTCCTGCTCTGTGTGCACCTCTGGCGATTGCGTGTGCCGCTACCGGCGATGTCAGTAGAAGGAAAATGATGCTTAACAGTGATTTCATTCCAGCGGCTGTAAATCCTACTACAAGGAATGTTCCAAAAAGAATACTACAAGTACCCAAAGTGACAGATTTTGTAGCTGCCTGCAAACGGTTATATACGTCGGGGAGACGTACCAGCCCTAAGCATCCGAAGAAATCGAAAGCCAAACCCACGCTGATAAATATTAAACCTATGATATTACTCATCAAAACCCTTCCCTTGTAAGTATTTAGAGAGTGCCAAAGTACTAATGAAACTCTGAAGTGCCCATGCTATACCGATGTCAATATACCAAGACCTACCCGTCGAAATAGTCAATATGGCACAAAAGCCTACGATCAAAATTCCTAAAGCGTCCACAGCGACTAACCTATCCGCGCCTGTGGGTCCCCTCCATACACGATACAGGACGAGAGTACAGGCCAGAAAAATAATGTAAATGGCCCTTCCTAAGAATCCAATATACGGAAGGTCAGGGTAAAAAAGAAAAGGAAATGGCCTTATAAGGATTAAAATTATGACTCCTATTAAAAGAATTGCACCAATAAATCGCCTTAGAATTTTTGCTCCGTTAGAGTTTGTCACCTTATACTCCAGCCTTATTCAAAGATTTTCCTTAATATCTTCTCAAAACGCTCGACAACAATTTTTGTGGCAGCCTCTACATCCTTGGCCTTAACGTCGATCCAATGGACATATAACACACCGGCATCTCTATCAATATCAACAGTTAGCGTTCCTGGTGTTAATGTTATCGAATTGGCCAAAAATGTAAGCCCGGTCTCAGTTTTCAAGTTAGTTTTTACCTTCACAATTCCTGGATTGATTGGTAACCGCGGATTTATAACCCTATAGGCAACATCCACATTTGCTTTGAAACATTCCCAAAGGAAAACGGGCAAATAATAAAAGATAAAATACCAATACCGAAATGGATGTTTAAAAACGTGGGGTCTATTTACAAAAAAATCTCCCGTCATATATGCTACAAATAAAGCAATAAAGACCCCTACCCCCAGATGTTGCCAATCTGGGACCCAGTTTAAAAGACACCATACTAAAAACGCTATAATAAACAGAACTATTCGACTTTTCACTCCGTCTTACTCCTGTTATTTGTTCATTGTAAACTCTGGAAGACTATCTCAGCGTACTTTACCCCCTCTAAGATTGTTTTTGTGGCCAGTTGAAGAAAAACTTCCCTCACGCTGTGGAGCCCTAAGACTCCTCCTACTACACAGATAAAGGCCAATACTCCCATCGATAATTTCATGAAGAAGGGAACTTCTTTTATCTGATTCCACTTTTCTCTCAAATTACCCATAAACGCATATTTCATTACTTTCGTAAAGGATGCCAGCGTTAATAAGCTAGCCAAAACAGCCCAGAATGCGTATCCATACCTGCCAGCTTGTACTGCTGCGATTATTATAATCAGTTTGCTCCAAAAACCATTAAACGGAGGAATACCTGCGATGGACATCGATGCTATGAGGCTTGTTGTGCCTGTCACAGGCATCTTCTGAGCTAATCCTCCCATCTTCTGCAAATCACGCGTTCCCGTTGCATACTCTACGGCCCCCGAATTTAAGAAGAGCAGTGACTTAAATATAGAGTGATTAAAAAGGTGGAAGAGACCTCCTAATATTCCCAGCGGCGTGCCCAGACCGATACCTAAAATAACATAACCTATCTGACTTATGGAATGATACGCTAAGAGCCGTTTAAAATCCCATTGCCCAATTGCCAAAAATACTCCGATAACCATAGAAAGTGCCCCCAAAAACATCAGTATCGAGGAAAAAGTAGAAGTTATTCCAATTACACTATAGAATATTCTACACAAGCTATACACACCCAGCGATTTTATCAATACTCCTGAAAGCATTGCCGATATTGGAGCCGGTGCAGAAGGATGAGCATCTGGCAACCAGGCATGGAAAGGAACCAACGCTGCTTTCAGTCCAAACCCCATTATGAACAAAACACTAACCATAAGACCAATATTCTTCAAACCTTTTTCCGCCAAAACAGTTGCCATATCAGCCATGTTTAATGTTGAAGTGTAGCTATATAAAAACACAATGCCAAGCAGAGTAAACAGAGAGCCTAATGTTCCCATAATCGCATATTTGAACGCCGCCTCTAATTCAAATTTCTCTGTGCCAAAGGCAACCAACGCGTAGCTGGCTACCGAAGCTATTTCCAGAAATACATAGAGGTTAAACATATCACCAGTGATGATAACACCGTTCATCCCTGCTAACATCAAAAGAAATAGCGTATAGAATTTCCACTTGGATGTAAATTTCTCCATATAATTTATCGAATAAATGGCAACACAGAATGCCACTAAATTAACTGTAACAAGCATAAACACTGTAAGACTGTCCAACACCATTGCTATTCCGAACGGAGGTTTCCAGGCGCCGACACTGTACACGAGAGTGCCGTGGATATTGGTTAGCCAAATAGCTGAAAGAGAAAGACCAAATAGAACAAACGTTGTCAAACTCCCCATAACGTCAGGGAACCATTTCACCCTTTTCCCGACAAGCGAGGTCAAAAACGCACCCGCCAACGAGGTTATGATAAAAAGCGGTAGAATGTTATTTGCCGCCGTCATCCTCTCAACTCCCTGATTTTAGTAATGTCGAAGGTACCATATTTCTCATAGATTCTCATCGCAATAGCTACAAGCAACGCTGTAGCTGCCAGACCAATAACTATTGAGGTAAGCACCAGCGCCTGCGGGAGTGGGTCAACCATATTGACGATCTCTGCCTTGCGAGAAAAGATAGGGGCACGGCCATTCATACGATAAGCAACTAAGATGAAAAATAAATTAACTGCGTACTCTGCTATAATAACCCCTACAATGATCTTAATAACGTTGCGCTTTCTCAAAATGCAATACACACCAAGAGAAAAGAGTACAAGACAGAGAAAATAAACAGTCATTCCTTTTTCTCCGAATTAAGTTTTAATAAAACTAGTGCAACGAATATCGCGAAAAGCCCTGCTCCAACCTTCAAACTTATAGCAATGTTACACAAAGGAATAATTCCTGCTGAAAATAATCTAAACGGTTGCCCCTTGGACACAAAATTCAGGAAAAAATACCCACCTGTAAGTCCAAGTATTGCTATACTTAAGAACAATATGGCACCTGTACTCTCAACAAATGATATTGCCTTCTTGGGAAACTTTCTCAAAGCAGTATCTTTACCATAAGCCAACATAAGATGAACAAACGATAACGCTATAATCACACCGCCAGCAAAACCACCACCAGGAGAAATATGCCCGTGAGAAATGATATAGATTCCATAAAGAAGGATAAGCCCTACAGTAAGACGAGTGATCGTCTTTACAATAAGGGACATACCCTGTTCATGTTCTTTACTCACTCCGTTAAACTCCTTTATGCTTTATCATAAATCCCTAACGTAACTATTTTTAGACATTTATACTTTTAACAGAATAACAGGATAAACAAGATTAGATTAGAAGAATATCCTGTTTGTCTTGTAAATCCTGTCTAATGTTCAATAACTCCAATCTTGCAACCCTCAAATTCCTTTGGACGAGGGGAATCTCATGGCACTAATCCTCTTCTTCCTCTATCTTCACACCCACTTTTTTCCTTCCTATCCTCCGCACCACAGCTAAAACCCCAATCACTGAGGTAAACAGTACTGTAGCCTCGCCTAATGTGTCATAAGCCCGATAATCAAGTATTATGGAACCAACCAGATTTGTGGCTCCTGTTTTTGCCAGTCCATCTCTAATATAGGTACTGGCAACTTTCATTATGGGATATCCAAAGTCTGGCAAATCTTTAAGGCACTTCATTACCACAATAAAAAACACTACAATAAAGATTCCGGTAATAGCAGTGTTTAGATACCACCTTCCAGAGGTTGAAAACGGAAGGTCCCTTTTCAAGGCAGCTCTTATCAAAATAATCAAACACAATATCTCTACTACCAGTTGAGTAATAGCCACGTCAGGGGCCTTCAGTACCAGGAAAATTGTTGTAACTCCCAGCCCCGCAGCTCCTACAGCTATTACTGAGGAGAGTAAATCCCTTGTCTCTATTGCCACTATTGCAGCAATAATTGTAAATATAAGTAAAATATAAAGCTCTATCATATTATCATTACCTCAATACAATATAAAATAACACTATCATACCCAAAAGACACCAAGACAGGTATGAAGGAAGTATACCATTGTGAAGATAACTCAATATTTTATTAAAACCAAAGGTTATTTTGCTCCCCACCTCATAAAGGTCAAAGAATTTCTTTTCTGCCGCTTTGTAGATATATCGCAAAAGACCTATCTCCTGAATTGTATTGTAAAATTCGGTTCCTGAGATTCTCATATCAGGATGTTCTTTTACGATTTCTCCACCTACGAATATTTCTGTTTCCCTTGTTTGGGCAACGGAACCCAACAGGTAAATTATAATACCTATTGCAATTCCTACCAATATCAAAACAGTAGCCAGACTCGGATTCCATAGACCTGAAAATTCCCCAGTAGGTGTTGCGTTCATTCCTAAACTTGGAAAAATGAAAATATTAAGAGGTATCCGAAAAGCAAAAACACCAAAGATAATACAGAGGATTGCTAGAAAAACTTGAGGTATCCACATGACTGGACTTGTCTCTTGTCTTTTGTCCCCAATCTTTTGTCTCTCTTGGGACGGCTGCCCCAAAAATACAGCATGTACTAACTTCATAAAACTGGCCAAAGTGAGGGCACTACCAAACATAGCAGCAATAAGCCAAACTATCCACATAAATCCGCCGTTTTTACCAGTTTCTATTATGCCCTGATAGATCATCCATTTTGAGGCAAATCCGTTGAACGGCGGTACCCCTGATATCGCAAACGCTGCTACTAAAAAGGTAACAAACGTAATCGGCATTATCTTGACCAGACCGCCCAATTTCTCCAGATCAGATGTGCCGGTTCTTTTTTCAACGGACCCACCCGAAAAGAAAAGGCAGGACTTATATATCGCGTGATTCAGCATGTGAAACAAACCGCCGGCGATACCTATGGGATTGCCGGTGCCAATTCCCAGGACCATATATCCCACCTGGCTTACTGCATGGTACCCTAAGAGTTTTTTCAAATCGTGTTGGATAAGTGCCATCATCACCGCAGCTACAATGGTAAAACTTCCCAGAACCATTAACACTGTATTCATCGCTGCATTCATCTGGAACATATCTAAAGAGATCCTGGCCAGAAAATATATTCCCAGAAGTTTATCCAAAGAAGCAGGCAAATAGGCGGTTACAGGAACTGGCGCATCTTCAGCGGTATCCGGAACCCAGGTGTGAAAAGGCATCGCCCCTGCTTTGGCAAATGCACCCGCAGCCAGACAGAGATATGCCCAGACAGCAAAGCGACTATCTAATGCGATATGTATTTTATCCATCTGGAAGGAGTTTGTGAGTTGCCAAATCAACGCCAACCCTAAGAGCATAAAGGCGTCTGTGCCACCAATTATTATGAACGCCTTCTTAGCCGTATAAGAGGTATGCTCTTTCTGCCCGAAACCAATCAACAGATAGAGAAGAAGCCCTAAAAATCCCCAGAATACAATAAATAAAATAAGATGATTGGAAAAGACAACCCCAAGTGACGCTATCAATGTAAGGAAAATATACAAATAATAACCAGCTAATCCCCTTCTCTTACGCATAAACCCAAAGGAGTAGAGAATAGTAAGTAAGGAAAATATAACGATGAATATCCCTACAAAGATAGATAAACTGTCAAATCTGAAAAACTGCACAATCAAACTCACCCTGCCAGACCTCCGTCCTATCGCATTAATAAATATCTAAAGATAATTTTAACCCCATTTTACTAGGTCTAAAGGAGTCCGCCGGATTCTCATCTTTTCCTTTATCTTCTGAGTTTTTTCCTGAGAGAGCCTAATCAGGTTTTCTCCGGTATACAACATTTTTCCCTTGGTAGTGCGCACAGCCATTCTTTCTGTACAACAATAGCACGGATCTATTGCTGCTAGAATTATCGTAGCATCTGAAATAGTTTCCCCTACCACAGTAGCTTTGAAAGTCGGGAGGTTCATAAAAGTCGGAGCTCTTACTTTATGCCTCACCGGCCTGTTGGTACCATCACTTCTGACATAATGAAAAGTCTCACCTCTTGGCGCTTCCACATGACCAATACCTTCTCCTGGTGGGATATCTTTGATATTAGCATCTATTTCCCCCTTTGGGAGATTTAACAAACACCATTTCATTATTTTGATGGATTCAAGTATCTCCAATATTCTTACCACTACCTTGTCAAAAACATCACCATTTTGGGTAACTATCATCTCCCACTCAACCTGATCGTAAGCTCCATAAGGAGAATCTTTTCGAACGTCTCTGGCTACTCCCGAAGCTCTGGAGGTAGGACCTAAAGCAGAATAATTTATTGCATCCTCCTTAGAAAGTACCCCTATGCCTTTTGTTCTGGCATGGAGTACCGGATCATCCATCACTGCCTTCTTAAGCATCTCCAGGGTAGGAACAATGGAATCTAATTTTTTGATCACAATCGGTATGTCTTCTGTCTTTATGTCTCTCCTTACTCCCCCAGGTTTAAACATAGCATAATTGTTTCTGTTTCCGGACAGAATTTCCATTACGTCAAGGATTTCTTCTCTCAATTTCCATACCCACATAAAAACGGTATTGTACCCCAAAAAGTGCCCAGCAAGACCAAACCATAACAGATGCGAGTGAATTCTTTCTCCTTCGGCGATTATGGTTCTGATATATTTTGCTCTCTCGGGTACTTCCATGGGAATAATATCTTCCACCGCCCTTGTGTAGGCAAAAGGGTGGCTTGTCGAACAGATACCGCATATCCTCTCAATTACAAAGGTAGATTGATCAAATGTTTTGAGCTCCGAGAGTTTCTCTATTCCTCGATGATTATATCCTATCCGCACATCAATATCTACGACCCGTTCTCCCTCCACAGTGAGACTAAAAAATTCAGGTTCTTCTTGTAACGGATGATATGGTCCTATTGGAATGATCTTTTTCGCCATATTATTTTTCAACCTTAGCTAAATTTGTTATCTACACGCCTCTATCTCTAATTGCATTCTCATCCCACTCTTGATAATCACACCTCAATGGATAAACACCCTCCGGCCACTCATCTGGCAAAAGCAATCTTCTTAAATCAGGATGACCCTTGAAGTTTACCCCTAAAAGCTCGTGAATCTCTCTCTCTATCCAGTTCGTTGCTTCAATGGTAGGGGCAAGCGAGTCTATTTCTAGTTTTGATTTTGGCAATTT
>Ga0164318_10001855_pt1 | contig 19184 bp, 16 predicted proteins | sample GuaBasSedimGuay9_FD_113734 | JGI IMG/M metagenome (GOLD analysis project Ga0164318, IMG submission 113734) | Subseafloor sediment microbial communities from Guaymas Basin, Gulf of California, Mexico - Guay9, Core 4571-4, 0-3 cm | ecosystem: Environmental > Aquatic > Marine > Hydrothermal vents... | reverse complement strand
ACTCCATATTTTTTCAGTAATTTGGATTTTCTTAAAATCAAAATTTCAAATCCTTTATCTTTTAAAAATTCTTTATATTTGTTAAGTTCATAAAATACCGTCATTCCTTTATAAAAAATCACCTTACTATTAACCTTTGTAAATGGCAAAACTATATTGAAAACTTTTTTAATATCTCCTACAGCTCTATTTAAAATAATATCTACTTCACATTTTATCTTTGAAAAATCTTCCATTCGTCCATAAAAAAGTGATATATTTTTAAGATTTAAAGTCTCAATTACTTTTTTTAGAAACATTATATATTTTTTCTTGCTCTCAACAAGATAAAATTTCTTGTGGGGATAAATAATACTTAAAGGGATTCCAGGCAAACCGCTCCCTGTGCCTAAATCTACAATAATTTCTTCATTATCTAACGAAAATACCTCTACAATGGAAAGTGAATCTAAAATGTGATTTATAATCAATTCCTGCTTATTTTTATAAGAAATTAAATTTAACTTCTTGTTCCATTCTTCTATTAGATTGATATATCCTTGTAAATTCTTATACCAAAGATTTTTCATAAAAATAAAAGAAAATTTATATAATATCTTAAATTCTTCCCAAAAAATTAAAAGCTAATTTGTTACAAATTTATTATTTCCCAATGCAGAAATTTGAAAAAATTGAACTGAGTAAATCCTCAGTACTGAACTTACCTATAATTTCTTCCAATTCCTTTATTGCGCGTCTTATATCTGAAGCTATAAATTCTTCTGGAATATCCGATAAAACACCTTTTAGTGCTTCTTCTAAATATATTTTTGAACTTTTTAATAAATTCTCATATCTTATATTTGTAACAAGAATGTCCTCATTGGTCTCTTTTCCTATAGCTAACCGCTTTATTTCTTTCTCAAGATGCTCAATTCCTTTACCATTTAATGCAGAAATTTTAAATATTTTTTTCTTTACTTTTTTCTTAAGCTCATTACAATCCATTTTCATTGAAAGGTCAACTTTATTTAAAACAAAAATAACTTTATCTTTCATTGAATTTAATCTTTTTATTAAATCTATATCCTCTTTTTCAAACTCTTTTGAGGCATCAAATATTGCAATAACAATATTTGAATATTTAATTGCTTCCTCTGTCTTTTTTAAAGAGATATGTTCAATCATATCAAATGCTTCTTTAAATCCAGCAGTATCAATTAATTTTACTGGCAGCCCCTCAATATCAATCCAATCTTCTATAATATCTCTTGTTGTGCCAGGAATATCTGACACAATTGCTCTATCTTTTCTTAAAAGGAAATTGAATAAACTTGATTTACCTGCATTTGCTTTTCCAACTATAACCGCATTTATACCATAACGAAACGCCTTGCCTCTCTGTGCTGTGGATAGAAGCTTATCTATTTTCTTTATAATACTAATAATATGTTCTTTTATCTGTGGATATGTAATAAACTCAATATCTTCATCAGGATGGTCAATTGATACTTCTAATTTAACCAGTAACTTTTTAAGCTCAGCAGAAATAAGCTCAACATATTTTGAAAAGTGTCCAAGCAGCTGAGAAAGTGCATATTTTTTTGATTTCTCTGTCTTTGCATTAATCAGGTCATTCAACGCCTCTGCTTGGGTAAGGTCAATCTTTTTATTCAAAAATGCGCGTAAGGTAAACTCACCAGGTTCTGCGTGTCTTGCCCCATTTTTTATTACAACATTTAACACATCATTTGTTACAAGGAGCCCGCCATGACAATTTATTTCTATTAGGTCTTCTCCAGTAAAACTTTTGGGGCTCCTCCGAACAATTACAACAACTTCATCTATAATCTCATCTTTATCCTGAATTTTTCCTGTATAAACCCCTGGTTGTGTGAAGTCTTTGTCTATATTGGGCACAAATATTTTCTTTATTATTTTTATAGCATCTCTACCTGAAAACCGCACTATACTTATAGCGCCCCTGCCAAGTGGCGTTGAAATCGCTACTATTGTATCATCTGTGTTCATTTCTTTAACATTATCTTCACTTTTTTATAAATTCCAGCTCCAATACTCTGTGTAACAATATCTTTTTCATTCTGAAGTGTTGAATGAATAATTCTGCGTTCGTATGGATTCATAGGTTCAAGAACAACAGGTCGCTTAAATTTTCGCACCTTAAGTGCAAGATTTTTTGCCAACTTCTCTAATACTCTAACTCTTTTATCTCTGTATTTTCCTACATCAAGAATTATTTGTAAATTTTTATCCAAAATTTTACTTACTATTAATGATAAAATAAATTGAATTGCTTCAAGTGTTTTTCCTCTTCTACCTATAATAACTGCAGCATCTGGTGTCTTTATATCAATAAATATTCTCTCATCTTTCCTTTCTTTTATCTTTATTTCATCTATAGTAATATCCATATACTTGAACATCTCACGAAGAACTTCAAAAATTTTCTTTTCATCTTCTTCATAAACAAATAATTTTACTTTAATATTTTTATTACTACCCATACCTAAAAAACCTGACTTATGGGATTCTTGAAAAACCTCATATTTTACATCATCATTTTTTTCGATTCCTGCTTCTTTCAAAGCTGCCTGTAAGGCTTCATCTTCAGTTTTACCATATTTTTCAATTACCTTCATCTTCGCCTCCTGCTTTCATTTTTTTAGTCAAATAAATTTGTTGTGCTATACTTAAAAAATTTTGCAGGGTCCAATAAAGAACAAGTCCTGATGGCATATTCCAGAAGAAAAAGATAAATATAAGCGGCATTAAAAGCATAGCAAATTTATGTTGGGGGTCAGTAGAAGAAATTTTCTGCTGAATTAACATACTTACACCCATAATAACAGGAAGTGGATTTAATGGAATAGAACCAAGATAACCTACTGTATCAGGTAATGCAAGACTCTTTATCCATAAAAATGAAGCATCTCTTAATTCAAGTGAATATTGTAGCATATCCCATATAGCAAGAAATATTGGAATTTGAAAAATAAGAGGCAGACATCCACCAAATGGATTAACCTTATGCTTTTTGTAAATTCTCATAAGCTCTTGATTCATTTTCTGAGGGTCACTCTTATACTGATTTCTTATCTGTGCAATAACAGGCTGAAGTTTCTGCATCCTTGCCATAGATTCAAATTGTTTGTGTGTAAGTGGATACAATATAATCTTTATAAGAAGTGTAAATAGTATAATAGCCACTCCCCAATTGTGAACAACCTTATAGTAGAAAAACCTGAGGATATCAAGAAATAAATTACCAATCGGACTTATCAGTTTGCGAAATTTTATTGTCTTCTCAAGTGAATTTAACACCTTCACAGAGCGAAAAGTATCTCGTAATTTTGGACCCGCATATATTATATAATTGTATGTAATTTGATTTTTCTTAAAAAAACTTTCAGTTAATTGTAAACCAATTCCCGCAACATACATCTTACCATCAGAATAAAATAAAGCCTTCCTTACTTTATAACGTTCCAGCGGAATTATAGCTGAAACAAAATAGCGATTGTGAAAAGCTATATATTCAATACTTTCCTCTTTTCGCACAATTATCTGATTGTAATAATTATACCTTCTGGAAAAAAAACCACCACCGGCATATTTTATTTTATTTAATTTCGCATTGTTAAAATATACTGTTTCAAGTATATTATACCTGCTTTTTTCATCTATAGGACCAAGATAAGGCTGCCATTTTAAAACTACTATGCCGCCCTCATATTTAAATATATTTTGAGGTATTCCTTTATAAATAAGAGTAATTTTGTGTTCAATTTCATATTTATTATTATGAAATATATACTCTTTTGTTATATCAATATCATTATAAATTCTTCCCTTAAAGATTATGTTCGTGTGAGCAACTTTTACATTATATATATTAAAGTCATTTTTAATAAAATTTTCATCACCCTTTTTAAGAAGGACAAAATCCAGGGGATAAAATTGTATGGCACGGGATTCAGGATAAATAACTAATTTAACATTACTTTTATTTGTTATATTCTTATATTTTTTTAAAATAATATATTTAATTCTGCCGCCTAATGTGCTTAAAACATATTTCGCAAGTGATGTCTCAATTGTAAGGAGCTTTTCTTTAGATCTTCTTGCACCTTTAGGTTTAAAAAGTATCTGGTGGGTATTTGTTTCTATATTATTAAAACAATCAACCGCTCTCACAGCAAAATAGTATGGAATAGATGGATCTAAATCATTTATCTCATAAGTTGTATTTTTAGTATAATATGCAGGATTATCAAAATTAGTGATTTTATTATATGACGAATAGTAAATTAAATAAGTAACTTCTGATTCATCTTTAGCTGGTTTCCAAAACAACTTTATTGTTCCTGTAGTCTCATCATAGGAAACATTTTTTATCCCTTCAAATAAAGGAGGATTTGTTTCTGTAGGCACTTGATGCTTTTTCATTATAAAAGTCCAAATTATAAGCACAATCATTGATAAAACAAAAGCTAATAAAGTATTTTTACTCATTTTTTAAACTCCTATATCAATGTAACTAACATCAAAGTTAGACTGTCCATTGATTAAAATTTATAACAAAGGGTCATATCCACCTTTGATAAAAGGATTACATCTTATTATTCTATAAAGAGAAAGCCAAAAAGCCTTAATAAAATTGTATTTTTTAAATGCAAGTAGAGAATATTCAGAACAAGTCGGATAAAATCTGCAACTTCTCGGAGTAAATGGAGATATAAAATTTCTATAAATTTTTATAAGTAAAAGTGCTATCTGTTTTAATATTGCATCAATTTTTTTCAATACAATCCTCATCAAATCTACTACCTACCAGTCCTGCCCTGTGGAGCAATTCGTAAAAATATTTTTTTTTTCTATAAATCTCAATTCTCTAAACATAGGTTTAATATAAAATACCAAGTCATATCCAGAATTAATATTATGTTTCTCTGTTCTAAAAAGTTCCCTTATTCCTCGTTTTGCTTTATTTCTTTCAACAGCTTTTCCAAAATTTTTATTTATAACAATACCCAATCTTGAAAATTTTAAATTGTTTGAAATATAATATAACTTTAGCGACTCATTTTCTATTCTCTTGCCATTTTTCAATACATTAAAAAAATCATTTTTACGATGAATACGTTCTATTTTTTTAAATGTAAATCTTTTATTTCTCATCAGAAACTGTTAACCTTTTTCTTCCCTTTCTTCTTCGCCGTGCTAAAATTTGTCTTCCTGCCTTGGTTCCCATTCTTGCTCTAAACCCATGCGTCCTTTTTCTATGAGTATTACTTGGTTGATATGTTCGTTTCATAACTCTATTTACCTCACTAAATTTTTGATAATGTTATAAAAATTATAAAAATATGTCAAGTGAAATTTTTTATATTTAATTCTTGCTATAATTTTACCAGAAACTTATTTAAAAAACAAGTTGGGCTGATACTATGAATGCCAATATTAAAATTTTAAAATTTCAATTGACTTTCTCTCTTTTATAGTATATAATATTTTATGGATGGTCGTGTATGTTCTACTGCATATGCAGGGGCAGGCTCTGCGAAAGCAGAACCCTATAATTACTTATATTGTTTCAATTATAGATTCCAGCTGGAGTTTACCCCTGCGGAAGCAGGGACAGGAATGATAACACGTGTTAAGAATTGTGCAATTATTTATGCATCTAACTATAGATTATAGGATATTTTAAAAGGAGTATAAGATTATGCTTACAGTAGAAAAATTTATAAAGACAAATAAAATTTTTATGATGAATTTCCCAGAAAAGAAAAAACATAGATCTAAAGCAATTAGGTTTAAAGGTATGTTTGCTGATATTGGGAAAGAATTAAAAAAAGAGGGGAAAACTTCTGTTGACCTTGTAAGAGAGATACGAGAGGGAATTAGTAATGATGCAATATTAGTAACATAGGATGAGAAATTTTTAATGAAAAGCAGAAGAACAATAGAGGCAAAAACTCCTGAAGAGATTATATAAAATTTAAATTTTTTCTTCCAATAACTTTGCTTATGTTAAATTAGGCATAATAACAAATTTTATTCTTCATTTCTTGACAATTTATTTGATAATGCTATATTCTAATTATGAAAACAGTGGTTAGAAAAAATAGACAGAAACCTTATTCTCAAAACTTGCACTTTTATGAGAAAAAAATATAAGTATATACAATACAAAATACTTACTCGCGAAAAAAAATTAAACGAGATGCGTAATAACATATTAAATCAATTAAAGAATGCATTTAAATATTTACAAACCAGATACAATATTCCGCGGATATTAGTTTTTGGCTCAATTATAAAACCTGAAAAGTTTCGTTTCAATTCAGATATAGATGTAGCAATTGAGTGTAAAGATAAAGATTTCTTCAAAATTTATAGTTATCTATTGGACAAAACCTGTGGGAAAATAGATTTGAAACACTTCAAAGATATTCCTCAACAGATGAAAGAAAAGATTTTAAAAGAAAGTATATGTTTTTCAAATGAACTTAAGAAATGAATATTTAGAATTCAAATCTGAAATAGAACAGGAACTTATTAAGCTTCAAAAGCTAAAAAAAGAACTGCAACCTATTATTAGAAGAAATGAACAATATATAAAACGTGCTCAAGCATCAATTTTACATGATTTCTATAATTGCTGTGAACGAATATTTTTAAAAATTTTGAGTGATATAAATCATTATAAAGAAGAAGATATTATGTGGCATAAAAAAATATTATATAAAATGACAATTCCTATAAAAGATATAAGGCCATCTGTAATTTCAGAAGAACTTGCTGGAGAATTAGAAGAATATCTAAGTTTCAGACATTTATTTCGCCATTTGTATGGATTTGAGCTAAAAACTGAAAAATTTAAACATCTGATAAAAAATTTTAATAGAGTTTCTAATAAATTTATAAAAGAGATAAAAGAATTTTTAAGAAAAATTTAAAAATTTCTTAAAAAAATATATATAAATGAAGAAGTTTCCAGGGATAAAAAGTATCCTTATTTTGATTAATTTTTTAACCCTTAGTGCAAACTCCCAAACAGTTTTAAATGTTTCCAATGTAAATAATGTTACTCAATTTGAAGTAAACTCTTATGTTCAAAACAATTTTATAATATGTGCTATTAGTAATAGGAAGATTAACACAAATATAACAGCAAGAATATACATATATGCTAAAAGAAAAGATACAAATGGTGAATATACTATTGCTTCCACAACAACCTCTATTGAGCCTGAGTATGGCTGGGAAGAGGAAAACTCTACTCGTTATTATGGACATACTCTGCTGGTTAAGGGGAAATGCATACTTAAAATGGTATCTGATACTACTGCTGGGGATGTTAGAATTTTTATTGTAGATGCACGGGAAAATGCCAAGAAAATGTCAAATACATATTTCACAATATCATTTGTTCCTTATACTTCTCTATATGCAGGTAAAATTGTAATAAATGAAGTAAATTATGATACAGGCTATATTTGGCAAAAAGAATGGGTTGAATTTTATAATAATTCGTTACACAGCATTGATATGAATAATTTTATTCTACAAGTGCCACTTAATAATGATAACAAAATCACTCCTAATAATACTATTCCACTGTCTACTACTACAATTCCTCCTTATGGATATTTAATTCTTGTTGCAAATTTGAATTATTTTACCAATTTTTTCCATTGGGTAACACCTGGAGAAGGAAATTATAAAAATGTAGTTATTGTAGAAAAAGATGTATCCACCAAATCTTTCAGAAATAATACTACTACAGGCTTTTATAATCATACATATGCTTCTGGTGATTCAATGATATTGCTTGATTCTTCTACCAATATAGTGGAACGACTTGATTATAAACACTCATGGAAGTCAGACATTTTTGATATTTCAATTGAACGCCGTAATCCAAATGAAAATGTAAATTCTGATGAAAATTGGGGCGGGTCTATCTCACCTAAAGGATGCACACCAGGAGAAATTAATTCTATTGCTATTAAATCTACCATATCTGTAAACACTAATAAAATAGAATATGTTAGGCTTTCCCAAAATGTATTTAATCCTGAAAAAGAAATAATAAAAATTTATTATAAAATAAAAAGCTCTTCCTATGTAAAAATTTGTATTTATAACTCTGAAGGAGATTTAATTAATGAGTTATTAAATGAATCAACAACGCCAGGGACTTATTCAGTAGATTTTACAGGTAAAGATAGAAATACCAATTACCTCGCAGCAGGAATATATATAGTATATATGCAAATCACTGAAAAAGAGGGTAAAAATATAATAAAAGTTTCAAAACCTGTAGTAATAGGATACTGGTAAATGAGAGTAAATATTTTGTTATCCATTCCTTTTATTTTATTATTGCCTATATGGTCAAATTCTGCTGTAAAGCTAAAAATAGATGTAAATACCAATATACTTGTAAGTTGTGTAAGAGGATATTTAGTAGTAAAAGCTCTTAATGAAAATGGAACAATTGATACAAACTGGAATGGAATGGTAGAAGTTAAATCCTCTTATTATCTTACAGTATTTAGAAATGAATTTGAAGAACGAGATTATGAAGGTAAAATTACATTTTTTCTTACAAATGGTCAAATTCAAATGGGTAATACATCTGGAAAAAGAGGTATAGGTTTTTGGGATTTTGAGCCAAAAACTATTACATTAACTGCATCAGATATAAGCGATAATTCTTCTAAACTTATGTCAGACTCTATAACTATTAATGTTATTAATTTTAATTCGCCGTATAAAATCATAATAAATGAAATAATGTATAAAACTGTTGATGATTCAAAATATGAATGGTTAGAACTTTATAATAATTCCTCCCAAGAAATCCCTTTAAATAATTTTGTTATAAGAAAGATTACTTATTCATCAGGAAATATTATTGATTATACATTATCAACTTCTTATTCTATAAAGCCCAAAAGTTTTGCTATAATATGTAAAAAGATGGAAAATTTAAATATCTTTTTTCCCGATGTAAAAACAAACAATAACCAATATGCAAATGTAGCCATTATTGAAAATACAAGTATAAGATTAGTAAATGATGATGCACCTCTTTTTTTATTAGATTTATTTGGGAATTATTGTGATGGCTTTATTTATAGAGCAAGATGGGGTAATACTGAGATTCCAAATATCTCTCTTGAGCGTAAGGACCCAAATAAACCTGCCTATCTCAAAGAAAACTGGGCTGAATGTATAAGCACAGAATACTGGAATTATGGAGCTAAGGGAACACCAGGAAAAGAAAATAGTATTGTATATAAAAAACCATCATCTGAATTAAAAATAAATATAGCTTTAAATAAAAAAGTTTTTTCACCCAAAGAAGATTCTTGGCTTGAAATAACTTATACTCTAACAGAACCAGCAGATGTTACTGTTAAATTATTTAATTCTGATGGATATGAGATTATGGAACTTGTGCGGCATCAGCCAACATCTGGTAAAGAAACTAAAAAAATACGATTTTATGGGAAAGATAAAAATAATAAATCTCTTTCACCTGGAATTTATATATTATATTTTGAAGCATTGAATTCTGAAACAGGTAAAACATCTACAATGGCAAAAAGCTTTGTAATTGGAAACAAACTATAAAATTTAATTAGGTAAATTCAATTTAAAGTGTATGATTTATAATTTTAGATATGTTTTTAAATTATAATTTCCAAGCAATCTTGGTTCCTTTGAGGAGTAATAAAATATGGAAACAAAAAAATTGAAAAATTTAATTTTATTGTTGGCAATTATAATGCTATTTCCAAATTTTAATTATCCGATGTTTGAGCAGCGAGAACCAGGCGCAAGAATAACAGCTATGGGAAATGCAGGTGTTGCCTTTACTGAAGATATATATTCACCTTATATAAATCCAGCGGGTTTGGTATTTATGAATAATTTTTCTGTTCTATTTTCTTATTATTCCCTATATCCTTATCTTGAAGGGATGGATTCTATAAAATATATAAATTTCTGTGGTGGAATACCTCTACATAATCTTTGTACTGTAGCTGTTAGCTATAATTCATTTGGATTTGATTATTACAAAGAAACCACTTTCTTAATTGCACCAGCATTTAACTTGTTCTATAGAATGGGATTGGGGTTTAATCTTAAATTTTACAATGTTAATATTAAAAATATGGGAAACGCATCTACTGTTGGAGTTGATATGGGAATTATAGCAAAAATTTACCAAGGTTTTAGTATAGGTGCTTATATAAATAATATAAATAGCCCAACAATCGGAAAGGATAGCGAAGAAATTCCTCAATATGGAGTAGTTGGTATTGAATTTATTCCTATTAATGGACTATCTTTGAATTTTGATGTTCAAAAAGTTGTTGATAAAAAATTAAATATTCGGGCGGGACAAGAATTTAGAATAATACGCTATCTTTTCATTCGTTCAGGTGTCCAATCAGATCCTACAAAATATTCGTTAGGTATTGGAATAAACTATCATCTCCTTTCATTTGATTATGCACTTTTAATTCACAATACACTTGGAAATCAACATATAATCTCATTAAAATTTAGCTTAAGTGAAGAAACAAAAGCAATCTATACAGAAAGGATTCCTAAAAGAGCAAAAGAAAAGCCTACTGCTATTTCTGAAGTAGAGTATGTAGGCGCTAAAATTAATATTAATACTGCAACTGTAGAAGAATTAATACAGCTCCCACATATTGAACCTAAAACCGCTGAAAAAATTATCAAATATAGAGAAACATATGGCACATTTAAATCTATTGAAGATATTATGAATGTAAAAGGAATTGGACCCAAAATATTTGCAAAAATAAAACATATAATCACTGTAGGTAAAAAAGAGTTCCCTGAAAAACAAAAAATTCCTGTCCAAACAATGGTTTTTGACTTAAATAAAGCTCAAATGAAAGATTTTATTGAAAAAGGAATACCACCTATAATAGGACTTAGAATAATCCAGTACAGAGAAAAGAAAGGTATAATAAAATCTGTTGATGAACTTAAAAATATTGAAGGAATGACTCCTAAAATTTTTAAAAAGCTGAAGAAACTTGTAAAAGGCAAATAAAAATAAAATTGATAAATCAAATCCTTACAAAAATATTTTCTGGCTTATATCATTATACTATAAACTTAGTGGATAAAACGAGAATGAAAAAAATTATTTTATGTAGTATTCTATTGATTGTTACCACAAATATCTTATGTGCTGAAATTTCTGCAGAAAAGGATAAAAATTTTTTTAAGATATTTACCAAAACAAAGCGAAATATAAACACAATAAAACTTAAATATTTGAAAAAATTTTTTCCATTAATTGGATTAACAGAAAAGGATGCGATAAATATTTATAAATTTGCCAAGAAAGAACCAATTACATCTGTAGAAATGCTTAGAAAAATACCTGAAATTAGTGAGAGAAAGATAAATATATTAAAGAAATATTTTGTATTTAAAGGAACGAAAAAAAAGAGAAAAGAAACGATACGAGAAGAAGATATAGATGAAATTATTGAACCACTGATTGATGAATTAAAAGATGAAGAGTCTGATATAAAAGAGACATTGGAAAAATATAAAGATTCGCCTTTAGATTTAAATACCGCAACAATAGTAGAAATTCAGGAATTTCCGTGGATTACGCCAATTTTAGGATTGAAAATTATAAAATATCGTGATAAAAAAGGCGGATTTGAAAAGCTTTCTGAATTAAAAAAAGTGCCCGGAATGACAGATGAGATTTATAACAAGCTAAAACCTTTTGTTACTGTTAAAAAAGAATTTATAATTGTGAAAGGTAAAACAGTAAAAGAAAAGCCAAAAATTTCAGGAAAAATCATAAGTAGAATTATTTATGATTATCCTTATTCTGAAGAATATTTGAAAGAAAATGTATATAAAAGATATATTCATAATCCTGTAGGTATTAAGGAGAAAATTGAATTGAATTATGGAAAAATTGCAAAAGCAGGATTTATGGCAGAACGAGATGCAGGTGAAAAAGATTGGAATGATATGCAAAAATATTATATTCAATTTAATAATTTCTATTTTATTAAAAAAATAATCTGGGGCAACTACAAACTCTATTTTGGTCAGGGTTTAGTACTTTATCCTACAAGCAGCGCTATGAAAAAAGGAGAAATAATCAAAATCAAACAAGAAAGCAAAGGTATAAAACCAGATATGGGTTCTGAGGAAAATGCTTACTTCTATGGTCCTGCAATTCAACTGGGAATAGATTGTATTGATATATTTGGATTTTATTCATTTAAAAAATATGATGCTACTGTTGAGGACCAAGGCACAAGACTTGTAAGTAATGATTATAATGATGATACCCCAGATGACCCATCTGATAATATAATTACTTCCTTTGATACTGAAGATGATGGTAAACATCTTACTGTAAATGATAAAAATAAAATTGATAGATTAGAAAGAAAATTTATAGGTGGAAGAATTGAACTTTCTCCTTCGCCTAAAATTAAAATTGGCACATCTTATTTCCACTCTACTTATTCTATACCAATAAATCCAGAAGTTAAAAATAATTATTATTATAAATTTAGAGGTGATAAACTTGATGCTTTAGGATTTGATTTTGACTTTATTTATAAATCCATAAATATCTTTGGTGAAATCGCTTGCTCATTCTTTCCAAAAATTGTTAACCCTGTCTATTACGACCCCTATGACCCTAATAACTCAGATAAAAAAGATAATGGGATGGGAATTGTTATTGGTAAAATTATTGATGTAGGAAAATTTAAAACTGCTATACTATATAGAAAGTATGATAAAGATTTTTATAACTATGATAATCACGGTTTTCAGGAAAGTGATGATCAAAATGAAGAAGGGTTCTACTGGGCAATAAGATTAAATCTGGATAGCCAAACAAAAGTGCGGATGTATATTGATATATACAGAATGGATTGGAGAAAATATTATGAAATAATGCCTACAAGAGGATATGAGGTTTATACTCAAATTGAAAGAAAATTTTTACGAAAATTTAAATATACTTTTAGAACAAAAATTGAAAATAAAGATATGAAGGTTTCAACTGATAAAGGAGATGAACTTTTCTGGGTTCAAAATGATTGGCGGGTCCGAAATGAAATTGAATGGGCACCATCAAAAATTGTAAAATATAGACTAAGATATGAATTTTCAAAAACTGAATATGAAGACCTTAATATGCTTTATAATGGGTATCTCATCTTTGTTGATATAAAATATTCACCAACAAAAAGATTAACATTTTATTTAAGAGATATTATGTTTGATATGCCCTACGAAGCACGAATATGGGAATATGAAAATACTATCCCAAGCTATATGGAAAATCTTACTTTTTATGGCACAGGAGAAGGAAAAGGAAATAGAATATATCTCTTAATTAAAGATCAGATTAATAAAAATCTATTGTGGGCATTTAAAATTGCAAGAACAACTTATTTTAAAACAACATCTATAGAACAATCTGAACTGTTGGGTGAAGAGGAGGAAAAAGAAGAAAATATACCAGAAACCGTCCTTGGAAATACTCAGTATGATTTCAGAATGGAAGTTCAATATATGTTCTGAATTTTTAGAAAATTTTATATTGCAATGTAAAGAATAATATGAAAAAAATTGAATAATAAAATATAGAGGCTTTAAGCCTCCTGTGATAGTCGGGAGTTTTTAACCCAGCTATTAATATTTACTATAAAATTATGGAGCGGAAATATGAAAAAAATATTAATTTTAGTGTGTATATTCTTATTGCTGATTTACAATAAAAAACTCTCAGGTTATTCCTATTTAGGAATAGATTACGGCGATGTTGTAGGCTATTACGGGACAAGGAATCTTGGAATGGGTGGAACATCTATTGCTTCTGCAGAAGATTATTCTATGCTTTTTTCTAATCCTGCTGATGGATATCACTTTGATAAAAAAATAGGAGTTGCCCTTTCTATAAATTATTTTCACGGAAACGAGAAAGTTATGGATTATGAAACACCGCAAAGTTATAAAAGTTCATTCAGTAAAATTAGCCTAAATTCTTTTGGAATATATTCCCGTCCAGTCAAATCTGTTTCGGTCGCATTTGGATATCATCCTGAAATGGACTTAAATTATAAATCTGAACATTATATCCCTGAAACTACATCTGAAAAAAATGGAATTAAATATATTGAAAGTTCAGGCACTCTGAATAATTATTCGTTTGGTATTTCAATAAATATAGAAGAATATGGCGCTGTTGGAATAAGTTATTCTATAATAAAAGGCTCGCAAAAACTTGAACAGGGAATAGATTACTACGAAATAACAGGATTACAAGACCAAGTTACTAAATATAGTTATAAATATAGTGGTGCCAAATTAAATTTTGGATTATTAGGAAAAATAACAAAAACAGTATTTGGAGGTGGATATATAACTCCAAGTAGGAGAATTGAAAAAAAAGAAGCAGATAAAAAATATACTTTAAAATTTCCATTCTCTTATGGCGTAGGAATTTTAATTAAATCTTTATTTGGATATGATACTCAATTTGCATTTGATTTTGTGTATAATAGCTGGGGAAATTTTAAAATACAACAACCTGATAATGAAGAATATACACCAGCAGGGTTTCATAATACTTATGAATTTCACACAGGTGTAGAGCATATACTTATTTTTGGGAAAATAAAAGTGCCTGTAAGATTGGGCTATTATTTTCAGCCATTTTATGCAAATGATGCTTATGACAGAACAGTTTTCACATTAGGGGCAGGGCTCCAAGGATATCCTTTACCATCAATAAAATTTGATTTTGGGCTTGAGTTTGGTAAACGAAACTTTTTAGGTGATAATGCTTATTTTGATAATACTAAATTTATAGATGAAACTCTATTAAACCTTGTGCTTGAGGTAAAATATGAGGTTAAATAATAGAAGCCAAGAAAAAATGTTTTTAGTCTTATCTCTTGTATCTTCTGTTTTTTTATTCTTCTCCTGTGCTGATAAGGATAAATTTGATGAATTAGGACCTGGGCTTGATGCTGGTAGTATGTATAAATTTATAGAAAAATGGGGAGCAGATTATTATACCTATACATCTGAAGTTGGGCCAGGACACGGGGATGGAACAAGCTCATCAAAAGTAGGTGCATATAACACCCCTATTGGAATCTGTATTGTTAGCAATTATGTATTTGTAGCAGAATATGGAAATTATAGGGTTCAAAAACTTTCACTGGACGGATACCCGTCTTCTTTTGCAGCAGGCGGAATTCAAGATGTGGTTTATGGTAATGGATTATATGGATGGGAAAGTAATACTAAACCTGCTCCTGCACGTTCGTCTAAAACAGGTGGATTCTTTGCACCTTATGGGCTTGTAGTAACAAAAGATTATATTTATACAATAGATTATGAATTAATAAATGTTCAAATTAATAAATGGGATGGAAACACAAATACTATTCCTGAATTTGGTAGCATAGGATGGGGAGACGGTGAATTCCTTCAACCAAAGTATATCGCTGTTGATAAAGCAGGAAACCTGTATATTACTGACAAACTTAGAAATGATGTCCAAAAATTTACCTCTACTGGCACATTTATAACAAAATTTGGTGGAAAGGGTAATAATACTGGTAAATTTCATAATATAAATGGTATAGCTATAAATAGCAAAAATGAAGTCTTTGTGGCTGATACTGATAATCATAGAATTCAGGTTTTCAACACAAATGGAACTTATCTTAGAACAATTAAAAAATTTGGCTTCAGAATGGAAGATTTATATAAACCTGTAGCAATTGCTATTGACCCAAGAAACGATAATCTTGTTATAACGGATGGAGATAGAATAAAAGTATTCACACGAGATGGTAAATTTATTACAGGCTGGGGACAATCAGGAAAATGTAATGGTGAATTTAATAATCCAAAAGGGATTTATGTAGATAGTAGAGGATATGTATATATCGCTGATACAGGTAACCATAGAATCCAAGTATTTGCTCCACAATAAGTTACTCGTAATTAGCAAAAACGAGAGCTTTTTATAAAATCTGTAACAAAACTCTTGTAAGAGTCTTATAATCACCTGGTGAGATTAAATGAGAATTTTTAACTTTGCTTAAAGCATACTTTATACCACCTGTATCAGTGCCAATAATAGGCTTTCCACAAGATGCTGCTTCAAGATACACAATCCCAAACCCTTCTGTAGCTCCTTTCTCTTTAATTTCCTTTGATGTCAAAACAAATGCATCACATATATTATATAATTCTACCAATTGTGTATCAGAAACGCGGCCCAAAAGTTTAACATATCTATTTAATCTATGTGCTTTTATATACTTTATTAGCTCATCATACAACTCTCCTTCACCCACAATTAAATAAATTATATTTGGAATCTTCTTCTTTAAAATTTCTATTGCTTTCAGCACAGTAAAAAAATCTTTTACTGGAGTGAGACGTGCAACTGTAAGAATGATTTTCTTCCTTGTAAGTTTATATCTCTTTCTCAATTCCATAATCTTTCCTTTAGAAAATTTTTTAAATTTCTTTTTATCAATTAAAATCTCTTTTATCCTAATCTTTCTTTGCTTTATTTTCCTTTTTGTAAGTATATCTTTCATATACTCTGATGTTACCCAAATCTCTTCTGACAAATTCAACATTAAGTTTTTCTTCAACTCAGTATATAAACTTCTTCCCCTTATAAATTCGCTCCCATGCAAAACAACAATATATCTTATTTTTCTTATTTTACACCATAAAAATAATGGTAATGCACAATCCATATGAAAAAATATTACTATATCAACCCTTGCTTTAAATCTATTTAAAATATCTTTCAAATCCTTTGAAGTAGAATAATAAATAAAATCCGAATGAGTTAAATTGCCAAAAGAATTTCTTTTTATAATAACTTTTATATCTTCTCTTTTTTTTAATTCTTTATACAGTTCAAATGCCCAGCGCGCAATTCCCCCTACCATTGGTGGAAAATCTGTTGTTACTAATAATTTCATCGTAATTTTGATTTTATATATATTCCTCCACTGTTGAGTATAAACAATATAAATCTTAAAATAAAAAATCAAGTAAAAAATTTGACAAATTAATTAAAATGCGATATTATAAAATATAAAGTAATATCTATTATAGGAGAAAGAGATGTGGAATATTAAAAAATTAATAATATTTTTCATAATTTTTAATCTATTCCTCCTATCTTCGCTTCATAGCAAGCTGGTCATTATATGGACACAGCAATATAATGGGAAATATAATGATATATCTTATGATATAGCATTAGATAAATCAGGAAATGTGTATATCACAGGAGCAAGTACTAATGGAGCAAATTGGGACTATTTTACAATTTCATACAGTAATAAGACTGGTGGAATTCGTTGGACAAATAGATATGACAGTGGTAATAATGAATGGGCACAAGGAATAGCAGTGGATAATTCAAGCAATGTTTATGTTACAGGAACAAAATGGAGTGGTATTCCCAAGTTTGATTATTTCACAATAAAATATACCAATGGCAATATTTGCTGGTCAAATCAGTACAACAATGGTCCCGGTAATAAACATGACCTCTCTTTTAGTATAGATGTGGATAATTCTGGCTATGTTTATGTTACAGGAGCAAGTAGTAATGGAACAGGTTTTGATTATTGCACAATAAAATATGATGCCAAGAATGGAAATGGAATCTGGACAAATAGATATGATAGTGGTGCTAATGATGGTGCATATAGTATAGCAGTAGATAATCAAGGACATATCTATGTTACAGGAGCAAGTAGTAATAGTTTAAATTCTGATTATTTTACGATTTCATATAGCAATAGCGGCACAATTAATTGGACAAATAGATATGATAGTGGTGCTAATGATGTTGCATATAGTATAGCAGTAGATACTAATTTTGATTGTATTTATGCTACTGGAACAACTGAAAAAGGAGGGAACCTTGATTGTCTTACAATAAAATATGACCCTTCAACTGAGACGATTGTGTGGGATAAAAAATATGGCACTGGTAGCCGCAATGAATCAGCTCAGGATATAACAGTAGATAGATTAGGTTATATTTATATTGCTGGTTGGATAGAAAAAGGAGGCAATAATACTAATTTTCTTATATTAAAATATGACCCAGAAAAAAATGACCCTATTTGGGCCGAGGAATATGATAGTGGAAATACTGATAAAGCTTATGGCATAGCAGTTGATAGTGCTGGATATATTTATGTTACAGGCACTAAGCATAATGGCACAGATTATGATTATTTCACAATAAAATATCTTCAGTCACCATATCCAAACCCCTCATCACTTTCTGCTACTATTATATCAAATTATGTAAAGCTTAGCTGGAATGATACTACTATCAATGAATCAGGATTTAAAATTTATCGTAGAGAAGATGGAACATTTTTCTCTGTTATTGGCACAACATCTTCAAATATTTCCTATTTTCAGGATACAAATATTTCAGAGGGCAGTAAATATTGGTATTATGTTATAGCAACAAATAAAGCAGGACAAAGTGAACCTTCAAATATAGCAGAGTGTGAAATTCCCGGTCCATCTACTTATAGTATTGATGATATAGTTGCCGGTCCTAATCCATTCAATCCATCTAAGGGAGAAGGAGACGAAGATGAGGGAATAATATTTGATAATGTGCCATCTGATGCTGTAATTAAAATCTATACACTTTCTGGCAGTTTAGTCATTACTTTAAAAGGTTCTGAATCGTCTAAAAAAGTTCCATGGAAACTTATAAATCAGTCGGGTAAAGAATGCGCAAGTGGAATCTATATTTGCCGTATTACAGATAGTAATGGTAAAGAAAAAATTATAAAATTAGTAATAATAAGATAGGAGCATATCAAAATGAAAATTAAATCATTTGTTCCACTTCTTCTCTTTTTAATATTTTTTTATACTGATATTGTAAAATCAAATGAGTATTCTGGCACATCAGCTGGTGAATTTCTAAAATTTCTCTCTTCAGCAAAAGCGCTCGGTATCGGGGAAGCTTTTGTTTCAATACAAGGTGGAATTGATTCTTTTCTTTATAATCCTGCAGGAGCTATAAGTATAAATAATCTTGAATT
>Ga0164318_10001853_pt1 | contig 19197 bp, 16 predicted proteins | sample GuaBasSedimGuay9_FD_113734 | JGI IMG/M metagenome (GOLD analysis project Ga0164318, IMG submission 113734) | Subseafloor sediment microbial communities from Guaymas Basin, Gulf of California, Mexico - Guay9, Core 4571-4, 0-3 cm | ecosystem: Environmental > Aquatic > Marine > Hydrothermal vents... | reverse complement strand
TGGCCAATTCATCGATCTTAGAGGAACTATATCCGCAGTAGATCTCGCATCTTTTCGGCTTTGAGGGCAATTCAACCTCCTTAACTTCAAATGCGTAGAGGGTGAGGGGAAATTTCCTACACATCGGACATGCCAGCAAATCCATGAGCCTGTACTTCATCCCCGCTTCTCCCTCCCCTCTCAGAATGTGGAATATGATCCCTCTAAGAAATTAAGGTTTATCAGAGGAGTGGTTCTTAACCGGATTGAACGAGTTTGGGCAATGACGTGAAGATCACCCCAATGAACTATCTTCCACTAATGCTCTCCCTAAGCCTAACTTGGGTCGTCACGATGTTAGCTAGCTATGCTAAGCTACGTTTTCCAAGACTACTTATCACACCCCTTGAAGAACCCGCGCCTTCGACTCCACCCGCTCAGGCACTAGTAAATCCAGCGCCTTACCTGAATACGCTCATCATCATAGGGTTGATCACGGCATCCGGCATACTCATACTCTATATCGCGAGAAAAAAGAGAAACTTATTCAAGATACTCGTGGGAGTCCTGATCTGGCTGATCTCATTCGGCGTGACCAGCATCTACGTCCTCAACCTCGCCCTAATACTCGGCTTCCAGCTACTCCGCCTCTGGCTTCCAATAGCGATCTTCGGCGCATCCCTCGTGACCTACACCCTCTTAATGAGAGGAGAATTAGCCTCCTCGATCGCGGCATCCTATATAGCCTCAGGCGCCGGCGGAACAATAGGCATGAGCATACCATACTGGACCTTCATAGTACTGGTCATCGGGATCTCGGCCTACGACATCCTCGCCGTTTACCGCGGACATCTCTCAACCCTAACGAAAGAAGACGCCTCCTCGCTAAGGGGGCTAACAATCGAGATAGGCGACATAGTAGTCGGAATGGGTGACCTCTTCTTCTACTCACTTACACTTGCTGCGATATTTTGGAACTTAGGGCTACTTCCGGCCATCGCCGCGATGATTTCGATTCTAATAGGGTATACCATTACGTTATATGCTTTAAAGAGGCGTCGTCTCCTACCCGGGCTCCCAATTCCTCTTATGTTAGCATTAGTAACGGGGTTCTTAGTTTTCGTCGCCAGCTGAAACTTCTATTAAATCTCGTCTTTTAAGAAACAGGCTGTATAATGACCGGGGGGCCCTTCTTCGAGCTCCGGCTCCCTCTCTCTACAGATATCTTTGGCATAGGGACATCTTGGACTAAATCGGCATCCAGGTGGTGGATTTAATAAATTAGGCGGCTCGCCTGGGACAACCTTGATTCTCCTAAATCTGTTACTGGGATCTGGATCGGGAAGTGCTTCAATAAGGGCTTTTGTATAGGGGTGTCGTGGATTGCTTATAATCTCCTTTGTGGGACCTACTTCAACGATTTTACCAGCGTACATTATGGCCGTTCTTTTACATAGATATTTCGCGGTGGCGAGGTCATGTGTGATATACATGAACGCTATTTGGTGCCTATTCTTAAGCTCATTTAAGAGATATAATATCTCAGCTCTAACTGACGCGTCAAGCATTGAGACGGGTTCATCCGCTACCACATATTCGGGTTTCAAGATCAACGCTCTCGCGATGGCAACTCTTTGTCTCTGTCCGCCACTGAGCATATGTGGATACTTACTAGCGAAAAGTTCTACGGGATTGAGCTTCACTTCCTCTAATGCTTTATAGATTAACTCGGTTCTTTCTTCTTTTTTGCGGATCCCATTAATGATTAAGGGCTCTTCAAGTATTCTGTAAACGTTGAAAGCAGGATTTAGGCTCGAATACGGATCTTGAAATATCATAGCTGTTTTTCGCCTAAATTCTTTCAATTCTTCTTCACGGCTGTGGGTTATCTCTTTCTCGTGAAAATAGATCTTCCCAGAAATGGGCTCTAGGACCCTCAGGGTTGTCCGGCCTAAGGTGGTCTTCCCACAGCCACTTTCCCCAACTATTGCCAATGCCTCGCCTCTATGGATGCTGAAACTAACCCCATCTACTGCTTTTACATAAGATACCGGCTTGAATAATCCTGTTTTAACCGGAAACCAGGTCCTTAAATTCTCCACTCTTAATACGATCGCAGGCTCCACGCTCACTCTCCCCCATAAAGCCAACATGCGACGTGATCATTATCTACTTTAATTAAGGGTGGTTCTCGTCTCTTACAAATATCTTTAGCGAATGGGCATCGGAGATGGAATCTGCATCCTTCAGGAGGATTTACCAAATCCGGAGGGGCTCCCGGAATAAATTCCAAGACCTTTTCACTTCTCAGCGTCGGCACGCTACCGATAAGTTTCTGGGTATAGGGATGTCTCGGATTCTTGTAGATGGTTTCAGCGCTGCCTATCTCAGCGATCTTACCAGCATACATTACGGCAACATAATCCGCGAGTTCACTAGCCAAGGCGAGGTCATGTGTGATAAAAATATAAGAGAGTCGTTCCCTTTCCTTAAGGTCTTTAAGTAAATTCATGATATTCGCCTGGGTAAGCACGTCGAGAGCAGATGTTGGTTCATCTAAGATCACTAACCTAGGTTTCATTAGCAGCGCCATGGCAATTACAGCCCTCTGTTTCATTCCACCACTCAATTCATGAGGATAGCGATCTAACACGTACTCTGGTAAACCGACGTTTTTAACGGCCTCTCTAGCCTCGCGGAGTGCCTCCTCCTTTTTATATCCCGCGTGAATTAGTAACGGTTCGATTATCTGGTCCCCTACTTTAATTACAGGATTCAAGGTATTCATAGCTCCTTGAAAGACCATGGATATTTTTCTCCAACGGATCTTGGATCTCATTTCCTCGTCAGTTAGATCCATTAAGTTGACGCCGTCGAAGATTATTTTTCCACTATAGCTGTGGACATTTCTCGGGAGAATTCTCAGAATGGCATACGCCATAGACGACTTTCCGCAACCGCTTTCTCCGACAACGGCAAGGCTTGATCCATCTTCCACCCAAAGATTCACGTGATCAACTGCTCTAACAGGTCCCCTCGACGTTCTGTAGTATAACACCAGGTCTTCAGTAACTAGTATCTTCTTCATCATTCCTCCCTCAGTCTTGGGTTCACTATCTTATCAAATGCATAGCTCAGGAGCGTAAAACCGAGTGAAACAAGCATTATCATAAATGCAGGTAGGATAACCCACCACCAGTAACCCTGGTAAAGCGCGCCTGCAGAATATGCGTCTCCGAGAATTCTGCCCCATGTTGGGAGTTCTGGGTCTCCGAGTCCTAGGAAGCTTAGTGAAGCCTCTAGGAAGATGTACGTCGGGACATTGAGTGCTACTAAAGCAAAAGTGAACGGCATTATTCTCGGGATTACGTAGTAGAAAAGCATCCGCGTTTTACTTGCCCCATAAGTTTTGGCGGCCTCTATGTACTGTTCCTCCCTTATCTGAAACGTTATACTTCTAGCGATCTTGCTGGAAACTCCGACTACGCTGAAGACTATAACCCACCCCAGTAATGACCATATCGTGACCTTATAAATTACCGAGATTAGTATTAAAATTGGAAGAACAGGAATAATCAAAAAGAAGTCGGCAATTCTCTGAACCAGTTCATCCCACTTCGGCCCAAACCACGCGCCAGCCGCACCTATAATTACCTGTAATAACGCAGTAGCAATGGCTGCCACGGTTCCGAACGCCAGAGCAACCGGAGCACCCCATAGAATTCCGAGCCATAGATCCCTTCTGTAAAGATCGGTTCCCGCAAATCCATAAACTTTCCCATATACTATGAACCTGGGTTCGGCTGAGATCTTTTTATCAGAGAGTACCTGGAATTTAACAATATATCTGCCTCTTAATACGTTTGAAGAGGCGGCTTCGTTGCCATATTTTGAAGGTGATTTTGAAAAGAGTATTATCTCCGGTCTAATGACTTCAGGAACAGTTCCGGTCTTTTCATAAACGAACCTAGCTATATTCTTCTGAAGCTTTGGATCCAAGGATATATCAAAAGTTGTTTGACCCGAAGACACTAATCCATTAAACAGGTTTATCTCCTCACCATCCGGTCTGATGAAAATTATGTTAAGTCTGACGGGCTTTCCCTTTATATCGGTCTTTATCAATGCCTTTAACTCTGAGGGGTAATCGTCGTAAGTGTATCGGAAATATGCGGTATAGGTAGTTATGTAATGTCCTGAAATTTCTTCTTCTGTAACTCTAAAATGCTTCGAGGTGAGATCTATTGTCTCTGGTAAATTAGTTCCAGTAAACCACTTAACCCACACAGGGGCAGCTAGCGAGGGATATTCATACCATGATTTTAAGTCGTTCCATCTTTTTACGAAGTTGACAGGAGAGTAAAAAGGTATCGAGGCAGACATTAGAATCATCATTCCTAAAATTATGACCGCCGCCATTCCCGTTTTGGTCTTTAGCGCCTCTTTCAAAATCTGTTTAATTCCTGTTGGTGGTGGTGTGCCCACTGCGGATCACCTCATCACTCTTAGACGTGGATCTAGTATTCCATATATTATATCGAGGGCTAGAACAGTCAAAACAATTAAGTAAGCTAATATCACGGTTAATCCGATTATAACTGGAGCGTCAAGGGCAGCTATGGCCTCCCAGAATAATAGTCCGATTCCAGGCCAATTGAACACGGTTTCAGTTATGATAGCTCCAGTCCATGAGAATACTATTGCAAAGGCGACGCCGGTAATTATTGGTGGCGAGCTTGGTCTGAGAACGTATCTCCATAGAATTATTCTTTCTGGAAGACCTTTAGCCCTAGCCGCGGTTACAAAATCTTCTTCCATGGTTTGTAGAACGATGTTTCTCGTCGTATATGCCCAATACCCAAATGATGCGAAGATCCATGTAATTAATGGGAGTGCTAGATGATAAAGTACGTCCAAGAAGTAAGCCACAGGCTCCGTTGGCGCTGGAATGCTTACCATCCCACCGGAGGGAAAGATCCTAAGGTAAAAGGCAAATATCAATATGAAGAGTATGCCGTAAAACCAGGCTGGTTGGACGTAGGTGAAAATTTCTAAAACTATCATAATTCTATCAAATTTAGATAAAGCCTTCCTCGCTTGCACCAGTCCGAGAAATATGCCTATTCCTGCGGCCATAATCGTGCCCAAGGTAAATAAGAGAACGGTTCTGGGAAGCCGTTCCATAATTATATCAGCAATGGCCTTTGAACCTGAACTACTTCTTAAGAAGGCCGCCCTCCCGAGATTAAGTGTTAAAGCTTGTGTAAATTGGATAAGCGATCTCTCTAAGAACGGCTTATCCAGACCTGCAGCTCTTATCTTCGCCTCAATTCTTTGCTCTATGAGTTTCTGTCTTTCTTCTTGAGAGAGTTTCGCGAAATTCGGGTCCCTACTTAGAGCCGTTGTTACGTCAAACGTGATCTGGTCGCGAAGAAGTTTATCGACATATCCTCCAAAGTTGGCTATGACTACGGTCATATAAACGGAAAACATCAAGGTAAGCGTGAGTATAAGCGCCCTTTTCGCGATGAAAGTAGCCATCCCCATTCCGTGTAGGGCCCCCCTTACGGTAACACCATGATTTTTATCGTATATTTAAGCATAAATATCATCAATAAAGAAAGCTATAATATTTGTAGATGAAACCTGTTCTCTGGACTTTTACGGCTGTGTTATTAATTGCGGCGCTGGTGTTAATAGTCATCTCGAATTTTTCGGTTTATCATATTGTTTCAACCTCTAATTTGAGCATCATGGTCCATGAGCGAATGTTATTAAATATCTCAAATGAAACCGGGATATTTAAAGTAAATGTAATTGAGGCGCCTAAGGATACCTTGGTGATTCTGCTGTCTGGGGAAAACTATCAAAAGTTCCTTATGAATGAGCAGGTCTCATCCGCCCCCGTCCTTAAGATAGATGGCAAACGAGAGTTTTTCGGGGAATTTGAAGACTGTTTGGTGATTCTCGTGAATCCGTGTGTAAAAGGCGGTTTCGTGGAGATCGAAGTTTCAAGATATGTGGAAAAGTTTCCTTACGCCTATCTAGCGATTCCCGGTTACTTCCTCTTTATAATCTCCATGGGTCTCCTTTTCCAGCTCGTCAAACATACGTTAAGGTCGCGGTCGAAAAATTTTATATAATAGTTTTTTCAAATTCAAAAAGACGATGCGTATGAAAAAAATTAGACTTCCTGTCATCTGCCTAGTGTTATCAATACTGCTGATACTATCTGCTGTGTCAGTGAGATCTGTGCTAGCACAAGAGATTCCGAATGGCCCGTACCTCGACGAGGTGATTTATGCCGAAGAACCCGATTCCTCGAAGGCGCTAAAAAGAATTGAGGCAAATGAGCTTCAATTATATCTTTGGTATTTGACGCCCGAAGAGGCAAAGACTGCAGAAGAAACACCGAACATAGACCTGATAAGATCTGCTTGCGGAATATATAACTTACAAGTGAACCCCGTTCAATTCAAGGAGGGCTTTAACCCCTTCGCGATAAAAGAGGTTAGAGAGGCGCTGAACTGGCTTCTTGACAGGGGCTTTATCGCTGATGAATTGATGAAGGGGGCTGCTGTCCCGCACGTAACTCTATTCCATCCGCTTACACCAGATTATGCCAGAGTCGCAGACTACATGAAGATCGTTGAGGCAAAGTATAGCTATAATCCGGATAAAGCTCGTGAAGTAATCTTCGACGCCCTCGGAAAAGCTGGCGCCGAGTACATAAATGGAAAGTGGTACTATGGCGGTGAACCGATAACTATCACCGTTGTTATAAGAACCGAGGACGTCAGGAGACAGATAGGCGATTATGTTGCAGACGTGTTGGAGAGCCTGGGCTTCGAGGTTAAAAGAGAATATTCGCCGGCCAGAAAAGCTATACCGCTGGTATACGGTGGTGATCCAACCGCTGGGCAATGGAATATCTACACAGAGGGTTGGGCATTCCTGTCGATTGCCGCATATGATGACACTTATCCTGAATTCATGTTCGTGTCACCGGGATCCGGCGCCATTCTTTCCGTCTATAAACCGTCACCGCTCCTTGTCGACCTTGCCTCGAGGCTATCCACCGCGAAATACAAGTCCTTAGAAGAGAGAAATGAATGGATTAAGAAATTAACAGATCTAACAATTCAGGACTCGCTAAGGGTATGGCTGGTTGCACAGCTCTGCGCCTTCCCATATCATAGCGATCTAACCGACATAGCCTATGATCTCAACGGAGGACCATACTCGTTGTTTACTCTAAGAACTGCGAGATACGCTACAGGCCCTGGCGGAACCGCAACCATTGGAAATAAGATCATGTTCACCAGCGCTTGGAACACCGCTCCCGGTGAAGCGGGATTCACCTGGCTATATGACGCCGTTATAAGATATCAGCTGATAGATCCCGGGGTCTGGCCTCATCCACATACCGGCAGATACATTCCAGTTAGGGCGGAGTTCGATGTTGAGACCGCCGGGCCCGATGGCTCACTTGCAGTACCTGCAGATGCAATGATATGGGACGTAGCCTCGCAGAAATGGGTTGAGGTCGGAGAGGGCGTCATGGCAAAGAGCAAGGTGACTTTCAAGTATACTTGGGGTAAGTGGCATCATGGGCAACCAGTAAACATCGCCGATATTCTAAGCGGGATCGCCGTCACCTTTGAGATACTATCCCCAGAAAGCGAGATCTACGATCCTAATGTCGAAAATCCGACAATACGGACCTTCGTCGACACCTTCAAAGGAATTAAGATAGTCGACGACAACACGGTGGAGGTGTATATCGATTACTGGCATCCAGATGACACCTTCATCGCAGCTCAGGCTGATGTATGGGAAGACACGCCATGGGAACTCCAAGCACTAATGGATGATGCATACAAGTCTAGGGAGCTGGCTTTAAGCGAAACTACCGCCGAAGACTTAGGAATAGAATGGCTCGATCTCACGAAGGGCCCGAGCCTAGACATCTTAGCTAAGCACCTTGATACCCTTGCCGCTGAGAACTACATCCCGCCATATCTAGAAGGTTATGTGACTTCTGATGAGGCTGCTGCTCGATGGAACGCGCTCAAAGCTTGGTATCAAGAGAAAGGCCACTTCTTCGTTAGCAACGGCCCATTCTACCTCGATAAGGTGAACGTTGAAGCTAAGCAGGCGATTCTTAAGGCCTTTAGAGAATACCCATTCAAGGCCGACAAATGGGACTTCCTCGTCGTCCCGAAGATCCCGGAGATAACCCTAGCTCCAGCACCAACCGTGACGCCAGGTCTTGAGGCGACTTTCGAATTCACCAGCACAGTAGCAGGCGAGCCATACGACAAGATACATGCTACCTACATGATAATTGATCCGGCGACCGGCGAAATATTGATTGAAGGTACGGCAACGAAAGTTGAGGCAGGAAAATTCGCGGTTCAACTGGCTGCAGAACAGACTGCCAGACTACTGCCAGGATCCTATGAACTATTGTTGATAGTTGTCGGAGAAGAGGCGGCATTGCCGAGACTGGCATCGACGGCATTCACGGTAATTCCAGCAGTAGCGGCTCTCGAGGAGCAGATAACCCATATACGGGAGAAAGTTGCTGAGGAGATCGCGGGGGTAAACGAGAGAATCGCCGGCATGAGAGATGAAATTGCTAAGAGCGTGGCCTCGCTTGAGAAGCGGGTAATCGAAAACAGCGGGGTTCTACAAGAGTCCGTCTCAAAGATCCAGGAAACTCTCAAGGGAGACATCGATAAACTCTCAACAAGAGTAAGCGACGTAGAGGGCGCTCTGAGCGAGGACATAACCTCCATTAAAGATGACATAGCCGCGCTCAACAACGCCATCAATATTCTGACAGCGCTCGTAGCCATAACGCTGATCCTATCAATAATAGCCATAGTTGTAACGATAAAGAAGCGGTAAATCCACCCCTCCCTTTTTTGAACTAAAATTATTTCGGCTTTCCGTGGAAATGAGAGGATCCTACATCCCTTTGGGTTTAGCAGCAAGATATCGCGTTATTTTTGGAATTTAGCCATTTTTATCGAGGATTTTTCCTAATAGTTGATTAGCCGTCTATTTGACGTTTTTTTCCTCAAATGGTTATTAATTAGTAGGTTTTTTTGAGGCATGCGTGGCATGCGGCCGGTGGCTGATTGGCTGGTGATCCCGGGGCTGGAGGAGATTACGATAGAGGGTTTTAAGGAGTCATTCCGGAGGATCGTCGAGCTCAAGGAGAAAGCGGGGCTCCAGGCGATCTTAGATAACCCGCCGGATCTGCGGAAGAGGGCTGAGCTCTACGCTACGAAATACAGGAATGGGGCTTTGGGATGGGCATCTAATATCTGGCATCGCTCCGAGGCCGGGACGGCGGTCGTGGAGAGGGACGAGGACTTGAGGAAGGAGCATAAGCTCCTGATGCTGAGGGTGCTGGAGCACATATTGGTCCAAGGGCCCTTGATCAAGGTCGACGGCATCTTGGGGAAGCCCGGCACCAAGGCGGCGCTCAGATGCAGGCTCTACTGCGATCCGCAGTTCCCGGATATAGCTTATAGGTGGGCCCAGCTCGCCTTTCCGGGTGACCCCTCGAAGGAGCCGGAGGTCGAGCTATTCTGCATACCGCATTATCTCGGAAACCCGATAAACCCTGAGACGGGGGACATGCTGAAGGTCCTGAGGTTCCCGAACCACAACTACACAATCGTGACTTGTTCCTCTTATCAAGGCGAGGTCAAAAAGGGCTTCCTCAGCCACTGGATCCTCCACGTCTATAAGGCCGGCGGAACCGGAGAACACGCCGCTCTCAGGGAATTCACGGTAAAGAGAAAAGACGGGGCCGAGAAGAGGATTGTGCTATGTATCTGGGGGCTGACGGGGTCGGGTAAATCCACTCATGGTCTATATATCTGGGAGAAAGAGAACGCCGAGGTATATGTGAAGAAATTCGGGATAAATCCATTAGATTACGTGAAGGATCAGGAGTTGAAGAACGACGATATAGTCGCCGTCTTCGAGGATCGAGTCATAGGATCTGAACGCGGATCATGGACGAAGACCGAAAACGTTACCCCGAAGCAGGTCGCAATCTGGAAGGCGGCGATGTCTCCGAGGGCCCTCCACGAAAACACGGAATTCGATGAGAACGGCAACCCATCCCTAGCCGGTAGGCTCTTCCAATATTTCGGCATGTTTAACCGCAACGCCCGCTCGGTCTTCTTCCTAGAAGATACGGGATACTTTAAGGGCGATGTAGAATCCAGCGGCCCCCTCAATATGGCCGTCTTCCTGTCACCAGGATACTTCACGGACTATGCCTGGGTAAAGATAGCTGATCCGGCCTTCGCGGCGAAGGTGCTCGCCGATGGAAGAACTGTCGGGCATCCCGCTCAGTCGAGGGAAGCCGTCGGCGTTATTTTCTCCACTAGATACTGTAAACCGTTCACGATGGGGATCCCATCCACTAAACACGTCTTGAGGTTCTATGAGCTATTGAAGAAGAGGATTGAGAAAGGCGACCCAATAGAAGTCTATCAATTCAACACGACCGGGAGGATAGTCGCGAAGTATACTTGGACGAAGGTTAAGCTCGGAGATGAGGAGATCGAGATGCCGCAGCCTCTCTTCGAGGTAAAGGAAGATGGATTCAGAGCCCCTGTAGGGGGAACCTCTCCGACGATTGAGGAAACCGAGCTCTTCATACTACAAGCGGCCAGAGGCGCGGTGGAATATGAGCCACACCCGATCTGGGGAGATAAAGTGCTAGTTCCCGTGAAAGTCGAGGGAATAGATGAGAGGAGGCTTAGAGAATTGATGCCGACGAGTTATCTCTCCATGAATGAGATGAAGAGGCTGCTGAAGGCCCAGATAAAACTCAGTAAATACTACCTCGACCGACAGTGTCCAGGTCTACCGCCAGAGATCTACAACGCCATGGACTTCTAATCAAATCCCCTTTTACGGCTTCTCTAGGCTCAATATAGTGACATATGCGAAGTGCCCGGTTCCGCCGACGTTGTGTATCAGCGCCTGCCCTCTCTTGATCGGCGCCTGCCTATCTCTCTCGACCTCCTGCCTGAGCTGTTTGACTGCTTCGTGAACCATTCCGAGCCCAGAGGCACCTATTGGATGGCCCTTCGATTTCAAGCCGCCGTCGATATTCACGGGCATCACTCCGCCGATATAGGTCTGCTCTTCCCTCGCCAATAGATATCCCTTCCCTCTCTCCGCGAATCCTAGATCCTCGTATGCCATTATCTCGGCTATAGTAAAGCAGTCGTGGACGAGGGCGAAGTCGAATGCCTTCAGTGGATCCTCTACTCCAGCTTTCTTGTAGGCTTGTCTTGCCGCCTCCACCGCGCTCTCGAGTGAGAGCAAGTTCTTCCGCATAGTCAAATTCGCGGTACCCGTTGCTATTCCCTGGGCTTTGATCCAGATCGGCGTGTCGGTTAACCTTGAAGCTATCTCCTCTGAGGCGACTATTGCCGCCGCAGCTCCGTCGGTTATCGGGGAACAGTCATAGAGCTTCAGGGGCCAGGCGATATACCTGGAGTTCAAAACGTCTTCTATTGTTATCTTCTTCTGGAACTGTGCCTTCGGATTCATCGAACCATAATAATGATTCTTGACAGCTATCTTCGCCAAATCCTCTTCATTGGCCCCATATTCTTGGAAGTATGCGGTCGCGAACAATGCGTAATACGCGGGAAAAGTCAAGCCAAAGTTTTCGAACTCCCAGAAAAAGTTGCCCCCTCTACCGAGTAGCTCGACGACCTGTGGGGTTTCCAATTCATTCATCCTCTCCGCGCCGATCGCTAACGCGATATCGACCATACCGGAGGCCACGGCCATATACGCGGCGTTTAATGCGGCACTACCGGATGCACACGCCGCCTCAATCCTCATGCCACCTGTCGGGGTTAATCCGGAGTATTCACATACTATTGGAAGTGGGAAGAATTCCGAACTCCATCCACCGACATTCGCGAAGGCGACGTATTTCACGTCTTCCCTATCGATACCCGCATCTTCTAAGGCGAGGTGTATGGCTTCCGCCGCGAGTTCCGGTAACTGATGTTCTAGATCTCTTCCAAACTTCGTCATCCCCACGCCTACTATAGCCGCCTTCATCAACGCCTTCACGTTTAAAATCCATTTAACCATTTTCCTCAATCTAGGGAAAATCAATTTTAATTCCTTATCCATTCATCAATGGAACCAGATGACGATTAAGGCCGTAATCTTCGATCTCGATGGAACCCTCGTGGCAATGAAGCTTAAGAGCAGGAAGGCGAAAGAGAAGTTCATTCAGAAGATTGAGGAAGCGGGATTCGACGTGAAGTCGCTGAACCCCAACATGCCATCCGAGTTCATGATACAGCTCTTGGTCACGAAGTATGGGCTCAGCCGAGATCTCTTGATGAGAGTTCTTGATGAATGCTTCCAACCATATGAGCTCGAAGCCGCCGCTGAAGCAGAGCTTAGACCGGGTGCGAGGGAAGTTATACGAGAGCTCAAGGAAATCGGGTATCGGTTAGGGGTCGCCTCTAATAATGGCAGGGTGGGGGTGCGCCTCGCCTTAGAAAAGCTCGGCATCCTCGATTACTTCGACGTAATCGTCGCGAGGGGAGACGTGGATAAGATGAAGCCGGATGGCTCTCCAATATCAGAATGTGTTAGGAGGCTGGGTGTTAACCCCCATGAAGCGGTATATGTGGGAGACGCCGTCATCGACATAATGGCGGCTAAGAAAGCTGGTGTCTATGCGATAGGAATACTCGGGGGCTTCGATTCAAGGGAGAGCCTTGAGAAAAGCAAGCCAGATTACATAATAGGGGATCTGAGCGAGCTTCTCCACGTGTTAAAAAGCATCGAAAAAAGATGACCTTTTTAGACCACGATAACCAATGTTACCATGAGTTGACGGATAAGATCGTCCCCGACACAAGCATCGTGATCAACGGGAGGTTATCAAAGCTCCTAGAAAGCGGAGAATTAGCCGAATGTGAGATAATAATTCCACTCGCGGTCATAGATGAACTTCAGGCGCAGGCATCTAAAGGACGAGACGTAGGCTTCAAGGGGCTCGAGGAAGTAAAGAAAATCAGGGAAATCGCCGAAAAACATGGAATAACCGTGAGATTTTCCGGTGAAAGACCGAGTATAGAAGACATTAAGCTCGCGAAGAGCGGCCGGATAGACGCCCTGATAAGGGACGTGGCGAAGAGCGAGGGCGGAACCCTATACACTTCAGACTACGTACAGGCGTTAGTAGCGGAAGCGGAGGGAATCCCCGTCAAATACGTGGAACCCTACGAAAAAGTGGAAAGATTCTTCTTTGAGAAGTTCCTCGCCCCAGACATCTACAGTCTTCACCTTAAAGCGGGTTCTCCGCCATACGGCAAGCAGCTAAAGAACGGGGATCTCCGCGTCATCAAACTCAGAGAGGAGCCATGCACGGAGGAGGAGTTGAATGCGATAATTGAGGAGGTGATGGCCGCGTCGAGAATAGGCGATGAATACGACATGGTCCTCCTAAGGACCGGGGCGATAATCATAGACTCGGAAGACTACAGGATAAGCGTCGCAAAACCCCCCTTCTCCGATAGCCTGGAAGTAACTATTCAAAGAAACCCACTTAAACAAATAATCGACGAGAAATCCCTTGAAGAGATCCTCCAGAAGGCATCTGATCCCCCACATACAATACTCTTAGTTGACTGCGACGGTATCTACACAACTCCCCTTGCAAAGCTGTTGGCTGAGCGATTACGGGAAAGAGGAAAAATAGTCAAGCTAATAGGGTACTCGAGGAGAGCCCCCTCCACGGCCGCATCAACCTACTATGGCCCCTTAGACGGCGATCTCGATAAGGCGCTGGAGTTCCTATTACTAACTAGACCGGACTACGTCATATTCGACGAGATTCGGAGATCTAGGGATCTAAAACTGATCCGAGAGCTTCGCGAAGCTGGTATAGGGGTAATGGCCTTTATCGGCGCCGGCGATTTACCTACCGCTCTCAGGAAAGCCATAGAATACTTAGGACTAACAGCCCTCCCCGGAATCGTGGATATCTTTGCGTGCATTAAGGGTGGAAAGCTGGAAGTTTACCAAGTTATTTCGGAGATCAGAGTTCCAACTGGCCTCAGCCCCGCGAATCCCCCTAAACCCCTAGTAGCATTACTGAAGGATAACAGGATCGAGGTAGAGGCCTTTGAGATCGATGGCCAGCTCATAATCCAATCCATTGATACAATAGCCAGGAGGCTCAACGTTCTCAAGAATTCTGTTTCCAAGATCATGAGGAGAATTAGGAAAATTGATAGAAGAGCCCGCCTAAAATCCATAGCACTGGATAAGGTGATCGTCAAGGTTTCAGCCTCCAAGCTATCTAAGCTTTTAGAACTCGCCCCAATATTAACGGCGGAACTGGGCTCCTCCCTCGAATTCGTCACATAGACGTTTACGTAAACGTTTTTTACCTCCTATATCCCGTGTTCTAGCGATGTCTCATCGCAAGCGATCGACTTCCGAGAAGCTCATTAAGACCCTGAGGTCGGAGACCGCTGAAAAATTATTTCTGGCGGTGTTGATGATTTTCGCTGTGGCTTTCTTCAGCGGCGTTACGTATTCTATGGCTACGAATAACCCGATATCGGTAATCTATCTCCAGGGAGGCGTTATGAGGATTTTCGTTTGGAACATGCTCATGCAGACACATGCCGAGACCATCGTGGTATTCATCTACTATGCCATGGGATTCATCGGCCTCCTTCTCTATGTTAGAGCGGTTTCCAGGCCATCCGACCCGAGAACCACGAAGTATATGCTCTTCTTCAGCTTCCTACTCCTCCTCCTAGCCAGCCTAGGTCTCTATAACGGATTCGTCGAGAAATTCATAACCCCAACCTAACCTCATCCCGGAGCGACACCCGACCTAACTATCCTAAAGTAGATCTCCTCCCCGGTTTCAGGCTTCTCTAAAATTATCTTACTGAGGGGCCGCCCCGGCCTCCTCTCAATTCTGAGCACGTAATCCGCAAAATAGGTTAGGATTCTGTGGGCGACCGCCCTCGCCTCACCTTTATCGGGAATGCTATGCACCTGTCCTATAACTATAATCGCTAGGTCATCTCTTATCGCGGCCTCTTTTAGGACCGCGAGCTGGAATGCTAGCCTCTTGTAGATATTGATGTCGGTTTTAACGTCGCCTACAAGTTCTATTCTATGGAGATATGTGAAATCGTCGAAGACTATTAGGGGGGCGGGAGCCTTCTCGTCGAGTATCCTTAGGACGACTTCTTCCTGCTGGAGAAAGTTCTCAACATTCAACACGTAAATCCTGTTTTCATCAACGCGATTCGACTCGATAATCTGAGACAATCGAAGTGGATGAAGTTTTCCAGAGCAATCGATATATGCGGCTGAGGCCATGCGGGCTGCGGAGGCACAGATCTTCAAGGCTAAACTCGTTTTCCCAGATTTCTCCTGACCATAGATCAAAGTTATTGCTCCTGTTCTGATCCCGCCTCCTAATCCCTCATCGAGTTTTGGAAGACCTGTGGAAAATCTCATCCAACTAAGTGATTAAGAAGGGAGATTGAATAAAAGAATTCACGTTATATCCTCCGGTTTATGGCCATATTCCTAGGGAGTTCACCGCTTCGGCGACTCTGTGGACGGCGAGTAATAGAGCCCCCTTCCTCATGTCGACCTCGTATCTACTGGAGTATTCGAGTACTTCATCAAATGCTTTCACCATCTTGTCATCAAGCCTCTTCAATACTTCTTCCCGGCTCAACCTAAACCTCTGTAGATTTTGGACCCATTCGAGATAGCTGACTGTCACTCCTCCCGCATTTGCGAGTATATCCGGGACAACCTTGATTCCTCTTTCGGCGAGGATCTTATCGGCCTCGGAGGTGGTTGGACCATTTGCCCCCTCCACTATTACTTTCGCCCTGATTCTATCAGCGTTCTTAATCGTTATCTGCTCTTCTATCGCGGCTGGGATCAGGAAATCAACATCGAGTTCCAGTAATTCTTCATTCGAGATATTTTCAGCTCCTTGGAAGTTCACGACGCTTCTCGTCTTCTTTTTATGCTCCATCACCTTCTCGGGAATTAATCCATCGCGACAGAGTATCCCACCTTTTGAATCGCTGACAGCGACTATTTTCGCCCCCCAATCGTGGAGTATTCTTGCCGCATTATATCCGACATTTCCATATCCTTGAATTGCAATAGATGCGTTTTTGAATGGTATCTTGAACTTTTTCGCCGCCTCTCTAACGCATACGGCAACTCCATAAGAGGTTGCTTCTTCCCTACCTTCGCTACCTCCAACGTGTACGGGTTTACCGGTGACGATCTCAGGGGTTGGGGCGCCCTTAAGCTGGCTATAGGTATCCATTATCCAAGCCATGGTCTGGGGATCTGTGTAAACATCAGGTGCGGGGATATCGATATGTGGGCCTATCACGTCAGCTATGGCCGCGGTATATCTCCTGGTAAGCCTCTCGATCTCCGACCTAGACATCTCCTTCGGATTACACTTGACACCTCCTTTTGCCCCTCCAAACGGGAGATCGACAACCGCCGTTTTCCAAGTCATGAGCATGGCGAGTGCGGTCACCTCCTCGAGGGTTACATCCGGATGATATCTTATTCCGCCCTTATAGGGGCCTCTCGCGTTATTGTGTTGAACCCTATAACCGATAAACACCTTCACGCATCCACTATCCATCTTAACCGGAACCGACACAGTCACAACTCTCTTCGGAGTTTTCAAAAACTCTCGGAGCCCCTCATCGAGATTGAGCGTCTCAGCGGCTTCATCAAATCTATCCAAAACATCCTTTAGAAAGCGTTCTCCCTTCCCATTCATAGCACTTCAAGCATTTTCTCATAATTTGTGAGACATAAATATTAAGTAATACGCCTATCATTTGCCAAGTTTTTAAGATATTTTTTCCATGTCTTTGATGTCGACCAGACAATGTGGCGCAAATGTGTCGACGTTTATTCCGGCCTCGACTATGGCCGCAGCTGAGACGACCCCGCCGATCATCGATATCCCAAACCTATCCATGGAAACGGGCACGCCCAGTACGGCCTCATTGGGTAGTCCTATTGATAATATTCCCGACCATCCCTGCTTCTGGAGGGCAGAGATTGCTCCTAACGATTTATCCCTAGCTGAAGCCGGTATCTCCCTCATATTCGCCGGCACCATTCCGGATCCCGTTTCAAGAACCCTTAGGATAGACGTTGCATGTTTATAGATGAAGATCTCTAAAGGCGGTATAGTCGTGTGTTCATAGGATATTAAATCCACGAATCTTATTGGTTTTCCACCAAGGAATTGGACCAACCCACCGTACTTTAGTAACAACGGTATTCCTGAATGAATCAACACGCCGTCTATTGTTAGGTTACAGATTGTTAAAATGACGATCTTATTTTTCGGGGCAACTATACCCCGATATTCTTCCTCTTCGTCCAAGACCTTGATATAAGGCAGGGGCAGAAATCTACCCTCATAAAGTCTGTGAATGACTTCGAGGGATTTTTTCTCAAATTTCTTATCCATTAACAAAACATTTGCTACAACGTCTCCGCTTCCCGTTTCGGGAGAATACGTGACTTTATATGCCAATGAGAGATATTTCGTAAGGATTGATCCCACTCGTTCATAGGCCAACGCTCTGCTGAGTTCCTCTAGACCCATCTTAGTTATCGTTCTACCCTCTTTTTCATGTCCCTCAACCAGCCCCTTCTCTTCCAGGAGCTTTAGGTGATATCTTATGGTCCTCTCGCTGAGGAAGAACCCCCTCTTCGCGAGTTCCTTCCTTATAATCGACGAGCCCACCGGTTGAGAGTATTCGCTGAGAACCCTCAATATCTCCAACTGCTTTCTATACACATCGTTCGAAACTTTTGACAAAGTCCCTCAGCTTGGGTTTCCAGAGAGGTATATTTAAGACTTAATCACATTTCATCGAATATGCTTCTGGAGAGCGAAGGATTATTCACGTGATCTTCAACGTAAAAATATTAATGATGCTTTTCACAAGGTTTTGTATGAAAATCTTAGAGGTCGGAGGCTTCAAGTACCTACAGTTATCTTGGGCGGATATCGAGTCCCTCGTGGAGCGGCTCGCCGATAAGATAATCTCCGATTATAGCCCAGATATCCTGATAGGCATCCTCCGCGGGGGCGTCACCGTCGCCCACCTCCTCTCAGATGTCTTGGGATTTAGGAAAATTTACCCGGTGGGTTGTAGTAGTTACGTTGATGTGGCCAAAAGATTCAGCGTGAAGATCTATAGCCCCCTGGCCTTAAAGGATCTCTCCGATAAACGTGTGCTGTTGGTCGACGATGTGGCGGATGAGGGTCTTACTTTAAAGGGTGTGATCGAGCAGGAGATAGCCCCTAAGAATCCGCTTGAAGTGAGGGTCGCTACGCTTCATATGAAGCCCTGGTGTAAGTTTAAGCCCGATTACTATGTTGAGGTAACCGATGCTTGGATAGTCTATCCTTGGGAGAAATGGGAAGTGGTTAGACAGGTCGCCGAGGGATTCATCAAGAACCTAGGAAAGGAGAAGGGGATGGACCGGCTGGCCGACCTCATGGAAGCAGATGTTAAGAAGGTCCAGAAGGTCTTGGCCTCGACTCGAAACCCCCTCCTCACGGGATAGTTTTAATTTATGTCGTATTTTCCACATCTTATTGGGCGTCGTGAAGATCTACGCGGAGACTTATGGATGTGCTGCCAACGTCGCGGATTCAGAGATAGCTCTCGGTCTCCTTAGACAGGCGGGACACGAATTCGTTTCAGATCCACGTGACGCCGACGTCATTATAATCTTCACCTGCGTCGTCAAGAAGCCAACCAGCGATAGGATGCTGTATAGGATCTCGAAGCTGGCAGAATATGGTAAGCGGCTGATAGTTGCTGGATGCATAGTTCCCGGCGAGCCGGAAAAGGTTAAGAGAATTGCGCCGGAGGCGATCATGCTTCATCCGAGGGCCATAACTAAGATAAGGGAATCGGTTGAATTGGGAAGGAGTTTCTGGAATGAATACGAAGAAGTAAAGCTTTGTTTGCCCCGAATAAGAAAGAACCCCATAATCGCGATCATTCCCACCTCTGAGGGCTGCGCTTGGGGTCTCTGCAGCTTCTGTATAGTCGCGAGGACCCGTGGATCCTTTAGGAGCTATCCAAT
>Ga0164318_10001852_pt1 | contig 19198 bp, 24 predicted proteins | sample GuaBasSedimGuay9_FD_113734 | JGI IMG/M metagenome (GOLD analysis project Ga0164318, IMG submission 113734) | Subseafloor sediment microbial communities from Guaymas Basin, Gulf of California, Mexico - Guay9, Core 4571-4, 0-3 cm | ecosystem: Environmental > Aquatic > Marine > Hydrothermal vents... | reverse complement strand
CCAAGGAATTTAGAAGCTATAAGATTAAGATGATGGATTTATAAATTCCTCTTCTCTCTTTCTTATCCTAACATGTTTTGGTGTAATAAGTAAATAAGAAGTTTCTCCTATTTGAGCAATATCCCCTCCCACACGCTTTGCTAACCCCCTCAGTTTATCAAGTAATCTAATAATCTCTCGTTCATCATACGCTTTATTTAAAAACGACTCTAGGTTTACCAGAGCTATATTTCCATTAAGTATCTCTTTTTCAATAGGATTTAACTCAAAATACGATTGTCCCATAATATCAAATGATACTATTTCTATCTCACCTTTGGATTCAAGTTCTTGTTGACTTTTTTTGCTCTCAGTTGCCCTTTTCTCATGAGATACTGTTGGTACTATACCAAACATTATAGGAACATTCTTCTCGTCACCGTCTTCCTCTTTTTCCTTTTTTTTACGCCATTTCCAAATCTTCTTAAGTCCCATTAATTTGCCCCCGTATGTATATAGATATAGTAAGTATATTATCTCTTAATAAGTTTTTACAGCTTGTGTGTTTTCTATTATTTTTTATTGTAAGATTATAGCGCGTTACTTTGTCATTAATTGCTTACCTATGTTCCAAAAGTTATCTTTAAAGTAATGTAGTGTCTTTATTATTTTCCCTTTACTCATATTCTTTATCTCTTTGCTGTCAAAAAGAGCTATGCCCAGAGCTATTGGTATCTTTTTGTCTATTTCCTTTATAAGTACTATCTGATCTTTTTCGATATCTTCTGATATTTCAACAACGCCTGGCCTCATAACGTCTGCGCCATTAAGAATGTGGGGTAAGGCTCCTTTGTCTATAATAACATACGGTAAGTCAACGCAGATTTTCTTGTATATTATAACTGCTAAATGTGGCACGATTTTATTAAAATCTGGGTCTAAGACTATAATACTGGGGGTACCCTCTATAGAAATTATTCCACTATCGTTATCCAAAAGTGCAAATTCTGCAGATCTGGCTTTTTCTAAAAAAGATCTTAAGTCCTTATATGTTATCTTTGAGAGCAGTTTTTTAATCTCCTTTTTGCTTAGAAATCTCCTATGCTTTATTTTCATGAAAATCACCATTAATTTTTCGAGGACTATTATGAATTATGAAAAAGGTATAAAAAATAATTCGGTAAAATGTAAGAAACTTCTAAAAACGAAAAATATATAATAATGATTAACTTGGTTTGTAAAACAAGAAAAGAGATATTTTCGGAGCGAGAGAAGATGAGCGGTGAACGCCCATTAACACTATTATATAATTCTCGTAATACATTAGTACTTGTAAGATTGCGTGGCGGAAGACAAGTTAGGGGAATTCTTAGAGGTTTTGATACTCATATGAATTTGATCCTTGATGAAGCTGAAGAAATCTTGGAAGAAGGCAATACAAAACCTAGAGGAACAATTGTTGTAAGAGGTGACAATGTAGTATTTATTGCTCCAGTTCCGAGGTGATTTGTATGACAAAAGGCACCCCATCGTTTGGCAAGATGAATAAAAAGACACATATTCGGTGTAGAAGATGTGGAAGACGTGCATATCATGTTAGAAAGAAAAGGTGTGCAGCGTGCGGATTTGGAGCATCAAAAAGAATTCGTAGGTACTCATGGCAAAACAAGAAAGTCAATAAAGTAAGACTTATATAATCAATAAATAAGCTTCTCTATGCTTAATTAATGAATATCAATATAATATCATGTTTCTATATAATTTGATCTAGGAGAGTCTATTATGAAGTTAAGTGAATTTTTTACAAATCTTAAAAGAATCTTACGTTTAGTAAGAAAACCATCTTGGAATGAGCTTTGGATAAGTATAAAGATATCTGCGTTAGGTATAATAATTATCGGTTTAGTTGGTTACGTTATAATGATTATAGCTACTGCAATAACCGGCAGTATTACTGGAGGCTAAAGAGTTGCCTGAAGTAAAAGTACGAACACGTGGTCTTTATGCTATAAGAACAACAGTAGGACAAGAAAGAAATATCGCTATGTTAATTGCTGAGAGAGCGAGGAGTAAAAATTTAAATGTATACTCTGTCATAGCCCTAGATGAACTAAGAGGATATCTCATAATTGAAGCAAAAACCAAACATGATGTTCAATTATCAATTATAGGATTGCCTCATGTAAGAAGTAAAATTATAGGAAATTTTGATATATCTGAGATTGAGCACTTCTTGGCACCAAAACCAGTTACAGAAGGTCTTGAAGTAGGTGACATTGTAGAAATAATAGGAGGTCCATTTAAAGGCGAAAAGGCTATAATTGTTCAAATGAAACCTGAAAAAGAGGAAGTAACTCTTCAATTATTGGGATCCTCGTATCCCATTCCTGTTATAGTTAATGCAGGTTACGTAAAGCTTATTGAAAAAGGACATAAAGAGGAAGAAAGTTAAATTGTAATAGCCTTCACTAATTAAAAACCCTAAGAGGTATTTGCCATGAGCGAAGACAAAATAGTTGTAGAAACAATGGTAGTTGGTGGGAAAGCAACAGCAGGTCCTCCATTAGGGCCTACTCTTGGTCCTACTGGTGTCAATTTAGCTCAAGTTGTTAATAAAATAAATGAGTTAACCAAGCAATTTGAAGGGTTAAAGGTTCCAGTGAAAATTACTGTAAACAAAAAAACTAAAGAATTTGAAATAGAAGTAGGTGTTCCACCAACATCTGCCTTATTCCTAGTAGAGCTTAAAAAAGAGAAAGGAAGTTCTAGAGCACATGAGGAATTTATTGGTTCTTTAAGTATGGAGCAAGTAATAAAAATTGCGAAAATGAAATTACCTAAAATGAATACAACATCTCTTAAGTCTGCAGTTCTTTCAGTGCTTGGGACGGCTGTTTCTATGGGTATAAAGGTTGAAGGTAAAAGGGCCAAGGAGATACAGAAAGAAGTAAAAGAAGGGAAATGGGACGATCTTATTTCTAAATATGAAGAAACATAGCCGATCTAAAAATAAATTTTTAAGTGATTATTGTATTTTCAAAACAAACTAAAGTATTTGTGAGGGATTAATTTGCCAATAAATTATGAAAATGTCTTAAAAGCCGTTAAAGAGGCTCGAGAGAGAGCAAAAAAACGTAATTTCATTCAAAGCTTCGAGTTATCTGTAAATCTAAAAGATGTAGATATAAAAAAAGCAAGAAACAAACTACAAGGAGAAATTACATTTCCACATAAATTTAGCAAACCCGTAAAACTTCTAATGATAGCTGATGGAGAGTTGGCAGTGAAAGCAAAGAATGCAGGAATTGATGTCATAGATAAATCAGAAATAGAGGTTATTGGATCTGATAAAAGAAAAATAAGAAAATTAGCTAAATTATATGATTACTTCTTGGCAAAAGTAGATCTAATGCCCCTAATAGCTAAATTCTTTGGTCAAGTTCTAGGGCCTCGTGGTAAAATGCCTACACCAGTACCACCCATGGCAAATATCGAATCCTATGTAGATAAGTACTCACGAACTGTAAAGTATCGTGTCCGTGATACACCAACAATAAACATCAAAGTCGGTGATGAAAAAATGACTGATGAGCAAGTTGCTGAGAACATTATTGCTGCAATAAATACAATAGTGAGCAAATTAGATAGAGGGTTTGGTAATGTTAAGTCAATGTATGTAAAACTTAGTATGGGCCCGGCTGTTAAAATAGAAACATAGGTGTTTATGATGAGAAGACAAAGAGTTGTAGCACAATGGAAAATAAAAGAAGTTGAATATCTAGCGAATTTATTAAAGAACTATAAAACAATAGCAATTACAAAAATGTCTAATATCCCATCTAAGCAGATTCAAGAAATACGAAAAAAATTACGAGATATTGCTCTAATTAAAATGTCTAGGAGCAACTTGATGAAAATAGCATTGGATAAAGTTAAGGATGTTCATCCGGGGGTCGAAAAGCTAAAAGATTTTATAAATGGTCCTGTAGCTTTTGTCCTATCAAATGAAAATCCGATTTCTCTTAGCTTTATTCTTCAAAAAAATAGAATCCCTGCGCCAGCAAAAGCAGGCCAAATCGCACCTAAAGATATAATAATTCCACCAAGAGATACTGGTGTAGCTCCAGGGCCTTTCATAGGCGAATTGCATGAACTTGGCATAGAAACGAAAATTGAAGGTGGTACTATTCATATAGCAAAAGAAGCATTGGTTGCTAAGAAGGGAGATGTGATATCTGAAACTTTAGCGATTGTGCTGAAAAGATTAGGTATAGAACCCATGGAAATAGGACTGGATCTTCTTGGCGCGTATGTAGATGGAATAATAATCCCTCAAGAGATATTAAGTAAACCCTTAGAAGAGTATGAGAGCGAAATAAAAAATGCTGGATTAGAAGCATTAAATTTATCGTTAAATATCGGCTTATTTACAACTGAAACTGCTCCATTCCTGATACCAAAAGCTCATATAGAAGCCATATCCTTTGCCATAAATGCTGGTATATTAACGAAGGATACATCTCAATATATACTCCCTACTGCCTATATGAAAGCCTTAGCTTTGGCGCAGAAACTTGCAGAGAAGAATTCATCATTGGCTCCAAAGGAGTTACAAGAAGTCCAAGTATCTGCACCTCAAACACCAGTACAAGAGGAAAAGAAGGAGGAAAAAGAGGAAGAAAAGCGTGAAGAAGAGATAGGTGGGTTAGCAGATCTATTTGGATAAACTTTTATCATATATTACTCATCCTTTTATCACCGAAATTTTTTAAAGGCAGATCTATATTTTATTCATTAGTTAATGGGCCGGTAGCTCAGTTGGTAGAGCGCCGCCTTGGCATGGCGGAGGCCCCGGGTTCAAATCCCGGCCGGTCCATATTTATATTTCTTTGTCAAAAGCATTTTTTATGTCATCATAAACTGTTTTTATTCCAGATATTATGAGCGTAACTCTCAGTTTATTTTGTAAAGCGGGGTCTATTATTGCACCCCAAATAACTTCAGATCCAGATTGCATATTGCTTGAAATGGTATCTACAATGTACTCCACTTCCTCCAGTTTTAGAGTTTTACTTCCTGTAACATTTATCAAAGCCCCTTTTGCTGTTTTTATGTCTCCATCAAGTAATGGGTTATTTAAAGCATTCATTAGTGCTAATTCTGCTCTTCTCTCTCCATATGCTTGCCCCATCCCTATAAGAGCATATCCCTTTCTCTCCAGAACTGTTCTCACATCAGCAAAATCTAAGTTAACAAGACCCGGCTTTAATATAAGTTCTGTAATGCTTTTTACACCTTTTATTAAAATTTCATCAGCCATTTCAAAAGCATCAATTATTGAAAGATTAGGCGCTATTTCAAGAAGTTTATCATTAGGAATAGGAATAATAGTATCTGAGTTATCGTAAATTTTCTTTAATCCATCTAGCGCATTTTTTATTCTTTTCTCTCCTTCGGCTTTGAAAGGTAATGAGCATATTGAAACTGTTAGAATTCCGCTCTTTTTAGCAATTTCAGCAATAACTGGGGCGGCTCCTGTGCCCGTACCCCCACCAAGACCACATGTTATGAAGATCATATCCGCTTGAGATAAAATTTTCATTATCTCATCTTCACTCTCCCAAGCAGCAGCCTCTCCAAGTTCTGGATCATTTCCTGCTCCTAGACCACCCGTAATTTTCCTTCCAATAAGTAATTTTATGTGAGCATCGCAATAATAGAGATCTTGAGCATCCGTGTTAATAGCAACTGTCGTTACACCTTTAATTCCTTTTCTCATTAATCTGGTTACCGTATTATTTCCTGCACCACCCACCCCAATGACAAGCACTTTATTCGGAATTTCCTTTAAAATATCATCCGATATGAGAGTGGGTTGTCTATCGCTCATATCATCAATTCTCCAGAGAATTAAGTCGGTCTCGTTTACAAAATACGGACTATTGGTAATATTAAAAATTTCTGACGAAAAAATATTTTAGAGCAATATAGTTAAATATTTTCATGTTTCTTAGTATTTTTACGAGGGATATCTATGAGTAAAAAGGTGACCCATCTTACAGTAGGATTAAACACATTATTTATGCTTTGGATCCTCCTCATAAGACACTATCTAATAAGTGCTGTTGATGGTTATACTAAAGGTTGGCCTTGGTATGAAGCGCTACCTAAGATATACTCCAACATAGATTTCATAGTATTATTAGCAGCTATAGCGCTACTTGTAAATACCGTTATAATAACCGCATATGTTAACAAACATCCATGAGTGACTTTAATTTCGTAAAGTTTTTAAAATTGAAAATAAACTATTTCTGTGAATGAGATGCGGGGGTAGCCAAGCCTGGTCAAACTTAGATATATCGCTTGCTTTCACTTGGGCCAGAGGCGCAGGAATGAGGATCCTGTCCCGTAGGGGTTCCCGGGTTCAAATCCCGGCCCCCGCATCATTTTACTTCTTTTGAAAATAAATTTATTAGATTGAATTTCTTAAGTTAAAGTATTCAAGAAAGAGGGAATCTTAATGTATTCAAAACCAAAAAAATACAAGGGGTATGTGATTCTTAATCATCAAGTGTATCCTGCAGAGGAAGTGATAGAGGCTATTCAACAACAAGGGGTTGCAAGTTTTTCTTTTGAAGGGCCAATTTTAGTCATAGGTAATAAAAGAATACATCCATTGCGTTTCAATCATATTGAGGAGATAATGAAATTAACATGTTATGGTAGCTTGGCATATTGTTGTAGTCCTGATTTTGAATGTGCTATTCGTGATGAAGTTCTTAGATTATTAGGTTTAACAAAAGAAGAATATGCTAAACTTAAAGCTAAACATCATGTAGAATTTATAGAATTTTCTAAAAATAAAGCAAATTACTTATTTGATCAAAAAACATCATCTCCTATAGGGCTTACAAATCAAGAAAAACAAACATCAATGCCTGTAAGTCAGTTTGAGAGAAGTGTGAATAATGTTCATTCGGTATCTGACCTATTTGATTCATTCTCAATTACGGAAAAACATAGAAGTAACATTTCAGGAATTACAAAGGTTCATACTAGACCCGCCCCTACTGGTTTTATTTATTGTCCAAATTGTAATGCGCTCATTCCAGATGGCGCAATTACTTGTCCCACTTGTGGATATAAATTAAAAAGAAGACGAATTTAAAGAACTTAACTACTTTTCTATCGAAAAATAAAATATAATCATATTTGCATGATGTCTTATTACTTGCAAAAAGTAAGATAATATAATTAAATCATTCTTAAGTGATATTCTCTCCATTTAGCATGTATGTCCGAATACATAGGATAGATGAATATTTTATCTATTCCATTGGCATTTGCAAATGCATTTAATGCTTCTAAATCATAATCTGATGCAGAGCCCCAATAGTATAATCCAGTTAGATATCCCTTGCCTTTTAATTCTCTAATGAATTCTGAATTCTCTAATATCTTTTGGAATTCGGCAGAGTCTATATCAGGCATCAGAGGAGTCCATGGATTTAGATGTAACATCATTGTTCCTGTTACACTTGAAAGCTCTATGGGATCCTGCCCAAATTCAACTCTGGTGTTAGCAATACCTCCTACTTCACTATCAAGATACACAGTTGGATATATAAATACCTCTTTTCTTTTTTCCCACACGGCCTCACTAATTTTTCTTACGGTGTCGGTGATCTGTTTGACACGCCAGTCAACCCATCTACCCCAAAAACTTGAGTTTGGATCAATTATTTCAACTGGAACATCCAAACTTGTCCATTCTCTGAATTTATTACGGCATCTTTCGCACATGCAAAAGTTGCTATTAACAAACGTTAATCCCGTTAATATTATTCCCTTAACTTTCATTTCTGCGACTTCTTTTGCGATTTCTGCAATATATTCCCAAAATGATGTTTCGCTTGGACAGACATATCCTGGAACAAAGTTTTTTTGCCTATCAAGGGTCTTAAATTTAGGGTCGACTCCAAACAACTCATCACTAAATACATTAATTACTGCGTATATGTCAACACCTATATCGACTCCTATTTGGGTGAATGATGAAAAGAAATCAGGGAAATTCTTGTCAACCCATGCCACTTTGCTATTATAATATACGTATCCACTAGGAGCTTTCGCTATAACCGCTAACTGTCTAATTGCACTTCCATATGTTGCATAGAAATCCTCTGCAGATCCTTTTACTATTTCAGGGTCTATTATAAGAACATAGCGATAATTAGTAATAAACTTATGAAGATCCATCTCTAACACCATTTTGTTTTTACTCTGTAATTTAGTCTACATGGAATATAAATAATTTATCGAAGTGAAAATTAGCAACTTTAGAATACTATTTATCTTCTTTCATAAACATACATAAAAGAAATATAATGTGAATGCGGGCGCCGGGATTTGAACCCGGGTCGTCGGCGTGGCAGGCCGATGTCCTAGTCCAGACTAGACGACGCCCGCAGTAACGGTCTACATTTTAATTACCACATAGGATATTTAAAACTTACTGTACTGCACTTAATTAGCATATACAGTAAAGTTCTTTTATAAAACGGATTAGAGATTTTATAGTAAGTATTAAAGAAGAATATTTAACGTTAATCAATAAGTAATACTATTGCAATACAATAAAATTAAAAGAAGAGAAATAATCCATTATTATAAGAGTAGTAGACAAAAATATATAGTGAGGTATTTTCTTGTCGCAATCAACACTAGATTTTTTCTTTAATATTAAAGAAAAGGTAGAGGAAAAGAAAGAAAAAAAGTATGAAGAGATTAGTGAAATTAAGGAGAATGCAGTTAGCTTAGAGATAAGACGCTCTACTCCTAAAGATGTATTGAATTGTATTTTATTAGACGTAGGATATGATGGTAAAAAAGAAAAGGCATTCGTTAAGCTGTACGATCCAATTAGGAATCGAATTTATTTTTGGTATGATAATACGGATCATCACCCTTACTGCCTAACAGATATACCCAAAGAAGAGCTAGAGAAAAATAAGAGAATAGTAGGTCATCCATCTTTCTTAAAAATCGAAGAGATTGAAAAAATAGATCTTCTGCATGACGGAAAAATAGTAAGGATGTCCAAGATATGTGCCAGAGACCCATTAGCTATAGGTGGTTCAAGCAATTCCATTAGAAATATGCTTCCAAGTGCATGGGAGGCGCACATTCCATATAGGAAATGTTACATAATGGACGCTGGAATAATACCTGGAATGATATATTCCATTAAAGATGGTGATCTTGTATTAGAAAAGCCTAATATACCAAGGGTAACGATTAATGAATTATACTCTGCTTTAAAGGATGATATAAATTTATATGAAGACATTTTACAAGACTTTCTTCCTCTTTTCTTTACTCCTATTCCAAAAATTAAGCGGGTTGCCATGGATATAGAAGTAGAATCGCCCCAGGCTGATGTAATTCCAGACTCCAGTGAAGCTGCCTACCATGTAATAGCTGTTGCTTTTTCATCTGATGATCTGAATGAGGTTCATATTCTTCGTAGAAGCAATAAAGAAAATATAACGTGGAACCTTTTAGGAGATGTAAAGATTCACTTATATGACAATGAAAAGGATCTCATCTCAGCTGTTTTTAAAAGATTATGGGAAATTCCTATTCTTGTGACTTTTAATGGTGATAACTTTGATATGCTATATTTATATAATAGAGGTTTACGATTAGGTTTTTCCAGAAACAATATTCCTATCACTGTAGGAAAGGATTATACTGACCTAAAGAATGGCATACACATAGACCTATATCCCTTCTTCCATAATAAGTCAATTCAGTCATATGCCTTTGGTAATAGTTACAAAGAAACAACGCTAGAGGCCATAACACAAGCTTTACTTAATAAGGGAAAGGTTCCTTTAAATAAACCTATTCCAGACCTTTCCGAAGAAGAATTAGCCTATTACTGCTTTACCGATGCACAAATTACATATGAACTAACGTCCTTTAACGACGATCTTGTAATGAAGATGATAATCTTAATGATGCGCATTTCAAAATTACCCATTCTTGATATCACGCGTCAGAGCATCTCTGCCTGGATTCGAAATATGATATACTTTGAGCATAGGAAACGAAATTATTTGATTCCAAGGCCTGAGGATATTCTCAAGGAAAAGGGACAAGTTTCAACTAAAGCGATAATTAAAGGTAAAAAGTATATGGGTGCTATTGTTGTTGAACCTATAGAAGGTGTTCATTTTAATGTTGTTGTGCTTGACTTTGCTTCACTTTATCCATCCATAATAAAACGCTGGAATTTATCATATGAAACTATACGCTGTCCTCATGAGGAGTGTAAAAGCAACGTAATTCCTGAGACGTCGCACTGGGTCTGTAAAAAAAGACGTGGGATAACATCTGCCCTAGTTGGTTTTCTCAGAGATATCCGTGTAAAATGGTTCAAAATGAAAGCTAAAGATCCATCAATAAGTAAAGATGAAAGATCGATGTATAAAGTGATTCAAGCAACCTTAAAAGTTTTCATAAATGCGACTTATGGTGTTTTCGGGAGTGAACATTTTGAATTATATTGTCCGCCAGTAGCTGAAAGTACGACGGCTTTAGGTCGTTTTTCAATTATGAAAACAAAAGAAAAGGCAGAGGAAATGGGAATTAAAGTTATATACGGTGATACTGATAGCGTTTTCCTGTATAATCCGACTCCTGAACAGGTAGAACATTTAAAAAGATGGAGCATAAACAGTCTGGGGATTGAATTGGATGTAGATAAAGTATATAGATGGGTCGCGTTATCAAATAGAAAGAAAAATTATCTTGGCGTTTTAGAGAACGGAACGATAGACGTTAAGGGCTTATTGGGTAAGAAACGTAACACTCCCGAATTTGCAAAAAAGGCATTTCATGAAATACTTCAAGTATTGAGCAAGGTTAATAATATGGAAGATTTCGAATTGGCAAAGAAGAAAATTATAAAAATTGTGCAAGAAGCTTATCGGAAACTTGAACGTGGAGAAGTCTCTTTAGAAGACCTAGCAATTAAAGTGCAATTAACAAAGCCACTCAAGGCCTATACAAAAACAACTCCACAGCATGTAAAAGCAGCTAGACTCTTAGAACATAAAGGTAAAAAGGTTCTCGTTGGTCAAATAATAAGCTTTGTAAAAACGACTACAAGTCCGGGGGTAAAACCAATCGAACTAGCAAAAATAAGTGAAATAGACATCCAGAAATATAAAGAGTATTTACAGTCAACATTTGAGCAAGTTTTAGATGCCTTAGGAATAGATATTGAGCAATTTGAAGGTATAACTAGTTTGAGCAGCTGGTTTTAGCTCATTCAAATGCCTCGTCATCATAGTTTTTCTCAGTTCCGGAAGTATTAATCATCGCTAAATTACTTTTAGTATTTATGCATTTATAGTTTTCTACTGAGAAAAAGAACGACAGATGAATGAATAATGCTTTTCTCAAGCTCTATGGACGTAAGGGTTGGTCAAGCGTTAAAGTTTAACCGAAATCTTTTTTTATCAGTATTATTGATTTTCTTTTTGAAAAATTTAAGAGGTGCCTCTCATGATTAGGGAGATTCAAGCAGGTCGTTTCGAAAGGGTTGGTGCTCACAGTCATATTAGAGGTCTTGGCCTTAAAGGGTTAAAGGCTCTTTCGATCGCAGATGGTTTTGTTGGGCAAGTTGAAGCTAGAGAGGCTGCCGGTATAATAGTAGAAATGGTAAAATCAGGTAAAATGGCAGGGCGTGCAATATTATTAGCAGGCCCTCCTGGTACAGGAAAAACAGCAATAGCCATAGGAATTGCCAAGGAGTTAGGCGAAGATGTTCCATTTGTAATGATCGCTGGCAGTGAAATTTATAGTGAGGAGAGAAAAAAGACTGAAATCTTGCAAGAAGCTCTCAGAAAAGCTATTGGCGTAAGGATTCATGAAATGAGAAAAATATACCAAGGCGTTGTTGATAGTATAGATATAAAGATGACAAAGAATCCATATAATCCGTTTCAACAATTACCAGAATCTGCGACTTTAACTCTTAGAACTAAGAAGGAAAAGAAAACCTTCGAAGTAGGTCAGCAAGTTGCATTGTACATGATAAATCAGAATGTCGTTGAAGGAGATGTAATTATGATAGATGCTGAGACAGGAAGAGTTACGAGGATAGGTCGTGCTGATGATCCAAAATATAAGCAATATGAAATAGAAGCAACAAAAAGAGTTCCTATTCCGGATGGACCAATTGTAACAGAGAAAGAATTCGTGTATACATTAACTTTAGCAGACCTAGACGAAATTCAAGCAAGAAGAAGTGGAATCTTCACCATATTTAGCCTCTTTGGTGAGAGGACTGAGCGAGAAATAGATCCTGAAATTAGAAGACAAGTAGATAATGCTGTAAAAGAAATGGTCGAAGAAGGTAAAGCTGAACTAATTCCTGGAGTGCTTTTCATCGATGAATCACATATGTTAGATATAGAAGCTTACTCTTTCTTAAACAGAGCGATGGAAAGCGAATTGGCGCCTATAATAATATTTGCTAGTAACAGAGGTATTACAAAGATACGCGGCACAGACCTAGTCAGTCCTCATGGCATGCCTCTCGATCTTCTCGATAGGCTTTTAATAATTAATACTAGGCCATACACAGAAGAGGAAATCCGAGAAATTTTGAAAATTAGAGCTAAAGAAGAGAAAGTGGAATTGGATCCAGAGGCACATGAATATCTAGCGAAAATAGGAGCTGAAACTAGTCTAAGGTATAGTGTACAGTTATTAGGTCCTGCTGCAGAAATTGCTAGAAAAGCTAATGGAGGCAAAGAAGGGGAGAAGGTTAAAGTTACAAAAGAGCATATCGACACTGTTCGTAAGTTATTTGCTGATGTTAAAAGATCTGTAAATTATGTCAAAAAGCACGAGAAAGAGTTCCTAATAGCATATAGTGAGTAATATTTCTCTTTTTTGTTTATTTTGTATATTATTCAAAATCGTTACTTTTAAAAAGGCATTTTTGAATTTATGATTAAAAAATTTCGAAATCAAGGCGGTGTTGTTCTTGAGTAGAGATTCCTATGAAAGTGAATCTGTTTACATGAACTCTGTTGAGAGAAGAGCTTTAGATATGTGTTCTGATCATGTCCGGGAGATAAATCGAATTGTTAAATATCTTCTTGGAATTTTGCAGAAATGGGTTGATGGGGAACCCTTTGATTCTGCAGAAACAGTTAATATGTTTACAAAAATGGAACAAAAAGCAGATACAATAAAAAAGGGGATTCTTGACTATCTTTCACAAGCTCAAACATTACTTAATCGGGAGGACATAATGAGACTTGTTTTAAAAGTGGATGATATTTCTGATTTTGTAGAAAGCGTCGCTTACCAGCTTTCTGTCTTAAAATTAATAGTTCCTCCTCCAACAACAAGAGCTGATTTAACATCAATGTTTCAATATACACTAGAAACTATGGAGCTCTTAGAGAGATCTATATCATTTCTTGGCTCTAATCCAGATAAATCAATAGAGCTGGCTGAAAAAATAGATATGCTAGAGAAAAGAATTGACATAACTCATCGTAGACTTGTATCAACATTTTTCGACACAATGCAAGACATTCGTTTACTTATTAGATTAAGGGACATACTCTATCACATTGAGGGAATTTCTGATTTAGCTGAAGAGGCTGCTGATGCTGTAAGAATACTTGCAATGAGTAAATAATCAATAAAGGTTATGACAATGAACCTAATGAATGAAAAAGAAAAAACAAACGAGGAGGTATCTATTCCTATTTCTGCTTATCTTTTTAACAATATTGTTATTGTTTTTGATTATGCTTCATCTCGTTTTCTCTATAAAAATGGATTTTTTGGTCAACCAATTGGAATAAAAAAGCCCAAATCGTTTGATTTCAATAGACCTCTCCAGCTGAATCTTTTTGAGGCCTTGTACCTATATAAAAAGAAAGGATGGATAAAAATATTTGATATGTATGGAAGCGAGATAGATTTGGATCTTTACATGAAAATAGCTAAAAGTAACTATGAATTCTTTGAACAAGAATATTTAGTTTATGAACATTTAAGAGATAAAGGGTATGTTGTCAGATCTGGTTTAAAATTTGGTGCAAGATTTGCAGTTTATGAGTACGGGCCAGGTATAGACCATGCACCGTTTTTAATTCATGTTTTGCCAGATAAAGTAAGTATTTCCGCGATAGATATCCTCCGGACAGGAAGATTAGCCACAACTGTAAGAAAAAAATTTATAATTGCTGTGATTAATGAATTTGGGAAACCAGAATTTTATGGTTTTAGCTGGTTTAAGCCATAGTGAGGTGTTCCTATGCGAAGTCAAATAATTTTTTCACTAATTCTTGCTATAGGCCTTACATTAATATCTTTAGCCTTGTGGACTGAGCAGATAGCTTTTATATCTGAAATATTAGGAAAATTAAATATAAGTTACTCAGCTGGGATTCCTTAATCTTTATTTGTTATTTTTCTATATTTATTATGAAGAAATATCACGGTGCTCTTGATGAATGATAAACCAGAAACGGAAAAAGTAACGACTCTCGATACAGATTCGTTCTTGGAGCAGCTCATTCTACGCATAGAAGAGGATATGCTAAAATCTGAATTAAAAGATATTGCTGAAAGAGCTAGGGAACTTGAATTAAAGTGGAAAATAGGTGAGCTATCTTCTGAAAAAGTAAAAATTGAGCTTCTGAAACTCAATGATAGACAAGAATCTATACATCATAGACTAGAAGATATTCAAAAAATGAAACAGGAGACTGAAATAGAACAGTTCCTTAATGAAGTAATGTTACTAATGAATAAGATAGAGAAACTAAGTAAAATTAGATGGAAAGTTGGAATAAGTCAAAGGTTTATAGATTCTCTTAAAAGGAATCTCAAATCAAAGATAAAGGAAAATCAAGAATTACTTAAAGCCTTTAAATCAAAGTTTAAAGAAATAAAAAAGAATCTTGAGCAAAAAATAAAAAATTTAAAACTCGAGAAAGAATCCCTAAAAGCCAGCTATCTTCTGAATGAAATAAGTGAGGATGAATATAAAAAGAGAGATAAAGAATTAAATAAGAAAATATTTATATATCAAAAAGCTCTCGAAAATTTAAAATCCTTAAGGAAACAAGTTTCTCGTGTTGAGCGATATAAGTGGCTCATATAGGTAGGATTCTTATGTCACAGAAAAAGATATTCTGTACACCAACTTGTAAGCATTTTCAATGTGCTGGAGGTCACATTTCTATTAAATTCACTCGACAAGGAAAACGATTAGTTATGTGTAATTGGGCGGGTGATCTCTGTATAGGGTATAAATGCAAATTTGCATCGTGTAAAATAAATAAACTAATGAGCGATGGTACTTGTGCTTTACGAACACAAATTTCAAGAAAGCAAGAGCATCGCAAAAAAGATTTTGAAGAATTTGAAGTTACTGAGGAATTACCAATAGATGAACTACAAAAGAGAATAAAAAGCAAGGATCTCAAGAAGATAAAAGATTGGGATTTATACTATTAACTTAATCATATCATTTTATATATGCATCATAAAGAGTTCACTTGTTCTATCTAAATTTTCTATTTTACCTGGTATAGCATTTAATTTAAACTTAACATATTCTAATAGCTTGATAAGTTTATTATGTGTAATATTAATTATTTCATCAAAAGAGTATTCATCATCCTTTAATTCACGTATTATATCATTCCAGTTCTTTTTAAATATAAACGCTATTGGATAGTTATTATCCATGTATAGAGCATAAAATATTATCTGCTTTATTTTGTTTCTATGTAATCCAGCAAATCTCTTTGCCTCGTAAAATACATATTTCGCATTTTTAGCGAACTTTAGAAAATCATTCCATGTTGTGATATTAACTATCGGTATTTTTGTATCATATTGTTTTTCCATACACACACCCCATTATTTCTACTGGAACTTTTTCTCAGAAAAATACATCTTTATATTAACTGACTAATTATTTTTATAAACACATATTTATAATTTTTGGTATATATTTTTATTTTTAAATAATAACTTTATAAAAGTCGATGTGTGCAAATAGTTAAAATATTTCCTTCAAGAATTTTGATAAAGAGGTGAGTATCGTGAATGAGATAGAACATATCTTCAGGGCCTATGATATTCGCGGTATTGTTGGGAAAGAATTAACCCCTGAAATTGTAAGTAAAATTGGCGCAGTCTACGCTAGCTATATTGGTGCGCCTAAAAAAATTGCAGTTGCTATGGATGCCAGAACAAGTAGTCCTCTACTTAAAATGGCTTTTATTTCAGGTGCGGCATCAGCAGGTCTAGATATTGAAGATCTAGGTTTGCTTCCAATTCCACTTTTAAACTTCTATGTTTGGCAAGTTAATAAGACTGGCGGTGTTATGATTACAGCAAGTCATAATCCCCCTCCATATAATGGTATTAGATTTAGACATTCTGATGGCACAGGATTCGCTGAGGAAAATATAGACATCAAAAATATGTTCTTAAAAGGAAGTTTTAGCTATTCTAGCTGGGATAAACTAGGTATTGTTACAAATATAGATAGCGAGTATGTTAAACAGCTTTATTACGAATTTGTTAATCGTAATATATCAGTAGATCGAGAGTTAACAATTGTTGTAGATACTGGTAATGGTGCGGCAAGTGCTGTAGCTCCTTACTTATTCAGAAATATTAATGCACGAGTAATTTCAATAAATAGTCATCCAGATGGTACATTTCCTGGAAGGGAATCTGACCCACTAAAGAGTAATCTACTAGCTCTTCGACAGACAGTTATTAAGTGCAATGCGGACTTCGGTGTTGCATATGACGGGGATGGAGATCGTGCTGTTTTTGTTGATGATACTGGTCGTATAATTCTTCCAGAAAAAGCTGGAATAATTTTTGGTAAGGCATTACTAGGTAAGAGGCCTAAAAGTAAAAATATCGTTGCTAACATATCTTGCAGTATAATTGTTGAGGAAGAATTAAGCAAAGCTGGAGGGAATATAATACATAGTAAAGTGGGTGATGTTTTTGTAGCTCAAGTTGCAAAAGAAAATAATGCCATACTGGGTATAGAGTCGAGTGCGCACTACTTTTTCCCATACTTTGGTTTTTATTACGATGATGCTATATTTGGAAGCTTATTTATGGCTGAAATATTATCAAAAGAAGAACGGAAGTTGAGTGAAATTGTTAATGAAATTCCAACGTATCCTCTGAAAATAATTAGTTTAGAATGTTCAGACAAAATAAAATTTTTAGTTATAGATAAACTGAAAGAGATCCTACTCAAAGAAGATATTCAGTTTAATGCTTTGGATGGCGTGAAGATCAATGAAGAAGGAGGATGGATTTTAGTTAGACCTAGCAATACAGAACCAATAATTCGCATAACCATAGAGGGCTATAATGATCAAATAATTTCAAACATAGAGGGCAAATATACGCCCTTACTGAAAAATATTATAAAAAAACTAGCTTCCTAATATTAATCCGCTTTCATAAAGAAAAAGTCGTCAACCCGTCTTGCAATTTTCTTAATTAATTCTTTTTTCCTCTTAATCTCTTTTTCTTTTCGGATGTACTTAATTATCTTAATAACTCCCTCTTTTGTTATTTGAGGCATTTTACTAGATGGATCGTCTACAACGTCAGCCCATATCGGGGCATTAGGTTTGGGATAGCCTCTATTTACATAAAATACTGCTAAAGCAAATTTCACTTCAAATAAATCTAGCTCATTCATTTTCTCTGCGAGAAAATCAAAAACGAAACGATAAGCATCAGGAGTTAGTATCTTTAAAAGCATATTGTCTAATTCTTCTGGATTCTCTATGTATCTTTCATATAAAGTATACTTATCTATCGTCATCGTAAAACCTCATAGAAATAGTACGGACCCGGGGGGATTCGAACCCCCGACCACTGGCTTAGGAGGCCAGCGCTCTATCCTGCTGAGCTACGGGTCCATATCCTCGTACATGTTATCTTACAAAAATTTATGAATTTTTTGTTTAAAAATTGTAATGAACAGAAATTTCATATTAATTGGGAATAATAGTATTGTCACTATAGTCAAGTTTTAGAGGCGATTACTATGGGAAAAATAAATAAAGGCATAAAATGTTCGGTTGTCGGTTGCGAAAATTTAGCTGTGCGTTCATTGTCACGGGAAAAACTTAGTGGAATAAAACTTAATGATATGCGATTTAAGGATGATAGAGCATCTAGAGTTTACCTTTGCGAGTATCATTATAAGATTGTGAAAAAGAAAATGAAGAAAATAAAAAGATTAGATAAAATGAGATATTCTCTTTTCAAATAATTTAATCAATTCCTTATTTTTATGAATAGGTCATAGTATGTTATTTATTTAGAATACTCCTATACCAATTGCTTTTTCTGGGCACCGTGCCATGCAGACTCCACACATTATACATTCCCTAGATCTTATTGCTCCACTTTCAGGGAATCTTATACCCATAGGACAGTGTATTTCGCATTCTCGACAGTTTGTGCATCTTATTGGATTGATCTTAAAAGTTATCATACTATACTTCCCAAATAAACCCATCAATGCACCAACTGGGCAGATATATCTACAATATGCTCTAGGAATAAATAAGGAAATAGCAATTACAAATATTAGGAAAGCAATCCTTATCCAGAAAAATATAGGCCATTTAAATATTTCATATGGTGTTTCTAGTTGGGCAAAAACCTCTTTCTTGATCAACCAAGGTATAAATGATTCAAGGGTATCTGCGGGACTAATAGCTGCCCATGGTACTCTTGCAAAATATCCCAATGCTTCTTCTATCCCTTTAAAAGTATTTGTATACTTTGCAATACCAATCCAGCTAATTAGGATCAAAGTAAATGCGAGAAATATGTACTTAATCCGTGCTAATTCTCTATTTGTTGTATGACTTACCCTATATTTTGGCGTTGGTATTTTTTCAAGAACGTCTTGTAACAATCCGAAGGGACAAACCCATCCACAAAAACCTCTTCCAACCAAGGCTGCAATAATAAGCATTATACCGATTTCTAAAAATGGAAACTCTGGTAAAGTAGCACGCAATTGCATTACATCAAACGCACTAGGAATTGTTGTAAAGGGGCTTGCTGCACTTTGCTCTATGGGCAACTCAGGAAGATAAGTCTT
>Ga0164318_10001851_pt1 | contig 19214 bp, 14 predicted proteins | sample GuaBasSedimGuay9_FD_113734 | JGI IMG/M metagenome (GOLD analysis project Ga0164318, IMG submission 113734) | Subseafloor sediment microbial communities from Guaymas Basin, Gulf of California, Mexico - Guay9, Core 4571-4, 0-3 cm | ecosystem: Environmental > Aquatic > Marine > Hydrothermal vents... | reverse complement strand
TGGTAGTATTTTGCTATGGAAGTTCAATAAAGAAAATAAAAAAGAGGCAAAAAAAGAGGCATTTTGTTTATTTAGAGGGCTAACCAAAGATGATCTTGCAGGCTCTCCAGAAAAAATCTTCACAATCTTTGCCAACGCAACCTATGAGTTCGAGAGATGGGAGGAAAAGAACACATTAACGAGCTTTTCTGATATATGTAAAGAAAAGGAAAGGGCGTTTGAGGTGCTTAAAGAGGAATTAAAGGATTTTTGTAGAAAGAGAATAAACAAAGGTCAAGGGAAATGTAACCTTGGTATGGGTGAGTGTAGAGGTGATGATGAGTGCTGCTTTAATGATGAAGATTGTCCGGGAGATCACGCAAACGGTTTTAGGTATACCTATGATGCTAACGGTGACGGAAAGGAAACGTGGCTAAAATGCAGAAAGGTGGATAGATTTGGTTATAAGGTTTGTTGTCCTGAAGATGCAACCGAAGAGCAATGTGAAGCTGCGCATGAGGCATGGATTATGAGCAAAGATGAAAAAGAAGAAAAGATAGGTGAAAAAATAATAAAGGCTATGATGGAAAAATTGGAATCAAAAATTAAAAAATAAAAAAGAAAGGTTTACTGACAATCCTTGAGTCTCTTGATCCCTCTTTCTAATTTCTCTGTTCTTACTCTATGCATTGTTGTATTGCACAATTGGTTGTACTCATCTTCTTTGCGAAGCATCCTCAATTTTTCTTGTCTTTCTCTTTTCGAATAGTTTGGTGCTCTCGAACACATTGGCACAAGTGTAGTATCTGTATAGATTATACCTGGCGTCTGATCCATATCAGAGTATCCTCCTATTAAATATCCTTCTATGTCGTAAATCTCTATATCCTCTGGACGTGCGTATATTTTTCGTATCCTACCGCTTTTATCGTGGGATACAACAGGTCCACTGTTACTTCCACACATGTATAAACTTCCTCGTTTCCTAAAACTCATCACATCCATACTCCTTAGGCGGTTTAGAAACTTGTCAACATTCCCTCTATAATCTTTTACAGTAACAGGTATCTTTGTTCCATCATCGCGTTCTATTCCTATCACCAAATCAGCACTCATGCGTTTACCATCAATTGTATATTTCTCTATTACCTCTACGCTTTTTATCTTGTACGGGGTGCCGTACTGCAACTGCTCTGGCTCCTTCTTTCCACACCCTTCTACCCCTAAGCCTAGTGTTCCTGCTATTGCTAAGGTTGCTAAATACTCACCAAGTTTTCCATATTTCATATTTTTCTCACCTCCATTTTTTTACTTTTTAGTAGTTATTATAAAATAAACCGAAAGATTTAAAAAACTTTCGGCGCCAGAGAGCCTGTTGAGCTAAGCCATAAAACAATTATACAGCACAGCACTTGATGCTTACGCAGACAAAACTTTTATCATAGCCTATAAGCTTCCAGGCTGCTTCTGCTTAAAGAAACCCTTAACACCGTGCTTCTCCTTGTATGCTTCCTTGCTAAAGCAGTACCACTTGCTAATCCGATGTTAAAGAAGGTTTATGAAGTGGCTGATGTTTCGGAAGTTAATGAAACATTTTCTGGCGAGGGTAAGGGGGTTTTGGAGATTTTAAGAATCGAGGGAAGTTTACTTTATTACCTGTGAAAATGAAAAATACAGAATACTATTGTTTCCGCGGATAGAATAATTCAAATTTCTGATTTGAAATGCATAGAATAGTTTTGTTATCTTAAGAAACAAATTTATATATTTTTGTTTCTTATACTATACTATGGGAAACAATTTTAGGATAGTTTTGGAGGAATGGAAGAGATTTAAATTTCCAGAGATTATTCCAAGATACATAGAACCGAAAATTTCCAAAGATATAGTGGCAATTATCGGCCCAAGAAGGGTTGGAAAAACCTATCTTTTGCTTCATTTAGCCAAAAAAATTTTGAAAGAATTTCCAAAGGATAATGTGGCTTATCTTAACTTTGACGATGAGAGAATTGAAAAAGATTTTGAGAAATTCTTCCAGAGTTACTACGAAATTTTTAATCCGAAAAAAGAAAAGAAGATTGTTTTATTTTTGGACGAAATTCAATTGGTAAAAAACTGGGCTGGCTGGCTAAGAACATTGCACAATCAAGGGAAATATCATATTTTTGTTGCCGGTTCCTCTTCAAAACTTTTGAGCAAGGAAATTGCTACTTCTTTGAGGGGAAGATATGTTTCCTATCTTCTCTTGCCCTTCTCATTTAAGGAATTTTTGGAGATAAAGGATAAAGAGCTAAAAGAGATTCTTCCAGAGGATAGAGGAAAGATAATGAAATATCTCAGAGAATATATCGAGTTTGGTGGTTTTCCGGAGGTTATTTTGGAGGAAAACGAGTTTGAAAAAAGAAAAAAACTGAAAACCCTTTATGAAACGATCTTTTTCAGAGATATCGTGGAAAGATTTAAAATCAGAAATTATGAAATCGCAAAGAATGTTTTGGAAATTCTTTTGAGCAATTATTCAAGCAAAATTACGATTTCAAAATTAAATAGATTTTTAAATTCCGCCGGAATAAAAATAGCGAAGAAGACTTTGTGGAGATATATTCAGTATTTTGAGGATGCCTTTTCCATTTTTCTTTTGCCTTCATATACTTTTTCAAAAAGAAAGCAAATATTACTACCAAGAAAAATATATTCTATAGACACAGGACTTTCGCTTTTTCTCTCTGGGAAAAAAGATGAAGGGAGATTAATGGAAAACATCGTTTTTCTTGAGATTTTGAGGAGAAGGGAAAAGGAGCTCTTTGATGTTTTTTATTATCTTAAAGATGATTTCGAGGTTGATTTTGTTCTCAAACAAGGAATGAAAGTAAAAAAGCTAATCCAGGTTTGCTATGATATAAAGGATTTCTCTACTAGAGAAAGGGAAACTAAAGGTTTAATAAAGGCAAGTAAAGAGTTAAAATGCAAAGATTTGCTTTGCATTACTTGGGATTTTGAAGGTGAAGAAGAGGTTAAGGGAAGGAAGATTAAATTTTTGCCTTTGTGGAAATGGCTGTTGAATTTAACTTAATTAAATAAACTGCATAAAAATTTAAATTTTTGTGCATATTATTAAAAATGGTAAAGGGAAGCATACTAAGGCAAAAAAAGGAGATGGAGGAAGCTCTCAGAAGTAAGTATGTTAGAAGGGATGCTGAAAGAAAAATCGAAAAATGGATTGATAAGGATATTATAAAGGTTATTGCTGGTGTTAGGAGAGCTGGAAAATCCTTTTTCTCTTTGCATACCTTAAAGGGAAAAAAATTTGGATATGTTAATTTTGATGAAGAAGAGATTTGCAATGCTAAATTTGATGAGGTTTTAAAAAGCGTAATAGAGATATACGGCAAATTTAATATTTTGTTTTTTGATGAGATTCAAAACCTTAAAAATTGGGAAATTATAGTAAACAGGCTGAGAAGGCAGGGATACAATTTGATAATAACTGGCTCGAATGCCAATTTATTAAGCGGAGAGCTGGCAACTCGCTTAACCGGAAGGTATGTAGAAATAGAAATCTACCCCTTCAGTTTTAGGGAATTTCTGCTTGCAAAGGGCTTTCGTAACTTAAGTATTGAACTTCCAGAAGATGTTGGAAAAATTCTTTCCCTGCTGAGAGATTACATTACTCAAGGGGGGTTTCCAGAGGTTGTTGTTAAAAATTACGATTATAAGGAATATCTTAGCACTTTGCTTAATGCTATAATTTTAAAGGATATCGTTAAAAGGCATAAACCAAAATATCCTGAAGTGATAACAAGCCTCGTTTATTTTCTTATTTCAAATATTTCCTCTTTAATTTCCCTAACAAAACTTTCGGAGAATTTAGATATAGGGAGTGTGCATACTGCAGAAAAATATGTTGGTTATCTTGAAGAAGCTTATCTTTTCTTTTTCTTAAAACAATTCTCTTTTAAGGCTATTTCGCAAATAAAATCTCCGAAAAAGGTTTATACTATTGATCCAGGATTTTATTCATCAACCGCTTTTAGAATATCAGAAAATTTAGGCAAGCTCATGGAAAATCTCGTTGCAATAGAGCTGCTAAGAAGGAAAAGTTATTATAATCCGAATCTGGAAATCTATTATTTTAAAACTAGGGAAGGTTATGAAATAGACTTTCTAATCAAAAAAGGTCTTAAAATTAAGCAGTTAATTCAAGTAGCTTATGCAAATTCCTTTGATGAGATAGATGAAAGGGAGATTAGAGGTTTGTTGCATGCTAAGGAGTTGTTTAAGGAGCATAAACCTGAGTTAATTATTATTACTTGGGATTATGAGGATGGGAAGGAAATAAGATGGTTTGGGAAGAGGGGAAAGATTAAATTTTTGCCTTTGTGGAAATGGCTGCTTCACATTTAGCTTTAATTATTTTGAGAATATATATGAATGTTGCATTTAAAGTTTGGAAAAAGTTGAAAGATTATATAAATTTGAGAGCTCATCACAAAGTAGCGAGTAAATAATTTGCACAAAAAATTTATTATCTAATAGTTAAATAAGAGCCTGTTGAGCTAAGCCATAAAACAATTATACAGCACAGCACTTAATGCTTACGCAGACAAAACTTTTATCATAGCCTATAAGCTTCCAGGCTGCTTCTGCTTAAAGAAACCCTTAACACCGTGCTTCTCCTTGTATGCTTCCTTGCTAAAGCAGTACCACTTCAGATGGGCATCAAGCCTCTGCTATAGCTTTTTATTCCGCAGTTAATTATCTTACTGCATGATAGATCTCCTTTGATTTACTTATCACTTCTTTTAATTGCCGTGGTGTTATACTTTGTGCACCATCAGAGTATGCCTTGTCTGGGTCATAATGAACCTCTATCATTAACCCGTCTGCACCTGCGGCAATAGCAGCTATGCTCGCGCTGTAAACCAATTCTCTTTTTCCCGTAGCATGGGAAGGGTCTGCTATTACGGGCAAATGGCTTTCTGCCTTCGCAACAGATATTGCTACAATATCAAATGTATTTCGTGTGTAATCCTCAAATGTTCTTATGCCCCTCTCACATAAAATAACATCTTCATTACCCTCCCCATTTTTACCGAGAAGCATGTACTCTGCTGCCATTAACCATTCATCTATCTTAGCTGCTTCCCCCCTTTTCAACAGTACAGGCTTCTTTATCTCTGCAAGTTTTCTTAGCAAGCTATAATTTTTCATATTCCTTGCCCCTACCTGCAATATATCTGCATACTCGCTAATAGCTATTGCATCTCCCGGATCCATTACCTCTGTAATGACGGGCATGTCAAACTCTTCCCCTGCCTTTGCAAGTAACTCAACACCATACATACCCAGACCACAAAAGCTGTATGGCGATGTCCTTGGCTTGAACGCACCTCCTCTTAAAATATGAGCGCCTGCTTCCTTAACCTCTTCTGCTATTCGCATTATTTGATACTCACTCTCAATGGAGCACGGTCCTGCTATAAAAACAGGCTCTTTACCACCTATCTCTATACCACCAACCTTTATTACTGTGTCCTCCTGCTTATACTCCCTGCTTGCAAGTTTGTATGGCTTTAGTATAGGTATCGCTTTCTCAACTCCTTCCATTCCTGAAAGCATATCGAAATCAATCTTCCTTTCATCCCCTATTATATTTATTACAATCCTTTCATCCCCCACTGACACAAATGAATCTGGACAATAGCTCTTTATGTACCTTATAACCCTGTTCAATTCTTCCTTGCTTGCGTCCCGTTTCATCACAACAACCATCTTCTCACCTCCATGAAATTTAAAATATTTTTCAAAAAACGCAGAAGATGTTTAGGGCCTATGAAAAGTTAGTCTACCAAAAATAAAAGCCAAAATTCTGAGCTTTGTGGCCCGCTATCTTTACCATATTTTATTATATGAACTAAAACTTTATAACCTTGATCACAAATTTGAGCATGTCGAAAAATTCCTATCAATACCGATTTAACCACCAAAAGCAATAGTTATTGATGCCGAGGTCTACGGGAGGAAGACTCTACTCCCAGAGGTCTTAGAAGACCTCCCGAGAACAATACAAGATATTATCTTTGCAGAACTATTGACGGAGTGGTTTTTCGTTCATATTTAGCTATATGGCGAGAAGCCGCTGTATAGCTTAACCATTCCCTCACCTTGCCCTAACGGTCTCCTTAATAAATTTGTATAAAGTATATATTAAAGTATAGAAAACTTTATAAATAAATTTTTTAACTATTTTAAAGTAATAAAATTCAAAGGGGTGATTAGATTCAAAAAAAGAGAGGATTTTTTGGAAGAGGTTGTGGAATATTGGGGAAATGAATTAGGTAGATATGTTTTTGGAAAAGCAGGTGAAATTGCTGGCAGCCTGCTGGACTTGCTAGGTTTAAGCCCAATAGCCGAAGGGATAGAAAACGCAAGATATAAAAGCAGGCTAAGAACAAGCGAGATAGAAGGCCCTTACTATTCACCCCAGATAGAAGAGGAAGATTATTTGAGCAGTGTAGAAAATATAATAGAGGGAAAGAGTGAGGTGCCTGTTAGCTATTTGCCTGAGAGAGCAATTAAAAGGTATGTTAAGGAAAAAATAAGAGATGAAAATTCAAGCGTTCTTGGAGCATATATAGCTGGTTTTATATTGCTTGCTGACGAATTGCCAACATCTATAACAGGCAGGCTCAAAAGATATAACAGGCAGAGGGAGAGGGAAGGATATGAGCCATTAACAGAAGAGGATTTATATAATTATATAAAGGTGCACGAGCTAACACATCATCTCTCTCCCGATGCAAGCGAGAAAGAGGTTGAGGTTAAAACACTCAAGGCTTTAGAAAAGCTTGCAAAAAAGCACGGGGGGAAGTTTAAAAGAGCATGGGAGGCTGGCTTGTTCTTAGATAGTTTGGAGTATACAGCAAAAAGCACTATTGCTCGGGAAGTTGCGAAATATTATAAACCTATAAAGGAGTTTGCAGACAAGCTAAAGGGTTATTTGAAATTGGAAGAAGTTAACTAGGCTAATAGGTGGTATTAATGTATACCGAGACGAGGCTAAATGAGTTGTATGAACCCCAGCTTAAAGGTATTGAGAACGAAGGTAAAAGTAAGAGACCGGAGCTATCAAAAACGTTTAAAGAAATTTTCGTAGATACCATATTAAGAGCTGTTTCAGGCTCAACAGACACAATAATTACAGAAACGTTTCAGAAGCGGAAGATAACAAGATTCCTCACAGACTTCATTTATTTCGGATTTCAAGGCGGTCCAATAGATGGAAACCAAATATCTGGGATAATAGTTAGAGGTGATGAGATAATTGGTTATACGACAGCTGGCGTTGAAGAGCCCCAGTATGTGGATGATCTGTTTGGCTTTGAAGATGGGGAAATAAGGTATAAAGATGGTGTGTTGGAAAAATTAACTGGCACACACTTTGATATGTTTTTTGAGCAGAGCGGATCAGCGGATAGAATGTTCCACAAAGATTATGATAAACTTATTGATAGGGATTCTGTAAGGTTGCTATTAATGGATTTTGCCTCCTCGATATATACTTATTTTGGCAAGAGGAGGCAACTAAAGTATAGAAATGGCAAGCCTAGCGAATATGAGTTTATACCTCTACCAAGATCAAAGGCTATAAAGATAAAGGGCCGTACGATATTATCTGTTATAGATCCAAGAGGCTATGACCCATTGCTTATACAACACCTAACAGCCTTTACTATGTTTTATTCAATAGCCGATATATTTTATGATATTGGAGAAAAGGCGATAAGGAGTAAAGAGGACTTAGATATTTATATAAAGAAAGAGATAATAACCTTAATGAGAGCTTACATGAGGATGCTTGGTAAACAGCTTATATTGAAAAACTACTCATAGCTTGTTTTAATTCAAATAACCCTTTCCCACATTTCCCTTGCAAGCTTGCCATCGTGCTTGAATTTATCTATAAGCTTTTCTGCTCGCTTTTTTCCCTTTCTATGTTCTTCAAGGAAGCGATTGATCTTCTCTATAAGATAGTTTTTTAGCTCCCCCGTTAGCATCTTACCGCTTTCATACTCCTCCTTGATTTTTGCTATCTTGTTATCATTTTCCTCAAATATTATATAGAGCCATTGGTACGCTACATCCACCTCTGTATTGCCCCCCTTCTCTCTATGTTCCTTTATCGTTGCTCCCCCGCCAGAGAATGCATACCTCATTATTTTATACCTTACTTCTTCTGGGCTATCGCTAAGATAAATAGCATCCTCTTGCTTTGAACTGCTCATCTTTCCTATAATACCGCTTAGCGGTGGGAAGAACTTGCTGTGTATGGCAGCAGTCTTATAATAACCCATGCTCTCTGCTATATCCCTCTGAATTCTCCAATATGGGTCTTGATCTATGGCAGAGGGAATCAAGCAACGTTTTTTCTCAAAGAATGTGGGCACAATTTGCATTGCTGGATAGAAAATCATACCTATATTGGTTTCGTTGGTAAAACCGAAGACCGCTTTAGCTGTAGAAAAGGTTACCTTTTTTGCAATCTTTACCGCCATGCTATACATATTCTTTGCATACTCCCTGTTTTGGAATATAAACGTTCTATTAGGGTCAAAACCAACAGCTATTATATCAAGAATATTATCCTTTACCCAGCGATCCGTTTCTTCTAAGCTCCTTATATCTCTTTTTGCAAGAAACTTCTCTTCATCTGGGATTTGGATGTAAAGATTAACCTTAAAAGTATCTTGGAACCATTTTGTTATCATAAAAGGCAATAAATGACCAAGATGCATGGGTCCAGATGGAGCCCTGCCTGTATAAAGGAAAAAGCCCTTGCCTGTTTCATAATCTTTAAGTACAAGATCCAAATCCCTGTGCGAGAAGAAAAAGCCTCTGCGTAGCATTACATTAAGCTTACCATAACTAGCAAGCTTCTCCAATAAGCCTTTAGTTATCCTGCTTGTACCAAACTCCTTTATAAGCTTCTCATAGTTTATATGGCCAGAAACCTCCCATGGTGTGACTTTCATGCCCATGAATACACCCCGCTAGCAAAGTGCTATAATAATATTTGGGATTTGTTTTTTATAACATGCCTGAATTTATTCTCCAATAATCTGAATAATTATCTCTCTTTCCCTCTCCCTAGTATCGAAGTCCATCAGCACTATTTGTTGCCATGTCCCAAGCAAGAGCTCTTTATTCTGAAAAGGTACAGTAAGGCTGGGCTTCACTATGCTCGCTCTTATATGACTACTTCCGTTATCATCACCCCATGTTTTATGATGCAAATACTCTATATTGCTTGGTACAAGCTTTTCCATTATGTTCTTTATATCCTTTACAAGGTTTGGTTCATACTCAATGGTTGTTATTGCTGCTGTTGAGCCAGGAACAAAGACAACAGCTATGCCGTCTTTCTTATTGCTCTTCTCTACAGCATCAGCAACATGTTGCGTAATATCAATAACATCCGTATTACCTTTTGTCCTAACCCTTACTCTATAAAATTCTACCATATTTATATTTTCCGCCTTAAATAATTTTATGCATGATTTCTTTGCAACACATAAAAAGGAAATGTTAGAACTTTTATGTGAGCTTATAAGTAAGCCAACCGTCAATCCGCCTGGGAATGAAAGGCTTGCAGCCAACGTGCTTGTTAATTTTTTTGAGAAAAGTGGCATAGAGTATGAGGTTTTTGAAAAGGCCAAGGGAAGGAGTAATGTTATTGCACATGTGGGCAAAGGCATAGCTAAGTTGCTTATTCCTTGTCATCTTGATGTCGTACCTGCTGGTGATGGCTGGCTTAGTGAGCCTTTTAAACCCGTTATAAAGGATGGTAAGGTTTATGGGAGAGGAGCATCAGATAATAAAGGCCAAGTAACTGCATGTGCCATATTAGCAAGCTATCTTAAAAGTAAGAAGCTTAAGAAAAGGATTTTGTTTGCGTTTGTTGCCGATGAGGAGAGGGGAAGCAATTATGGTATGAGGTACTTGCTGGATGAAGGGCTTATAAATGCGAGATATGCCATAGTGCCAGATGTTGGTGGAAGAATGAGAGAAATTGACATAGCTGAGAAGGGTTTACTTTTCTTAAGATTGGTATCTTATGGTAAGCAGGCTCATGGCTCAAGGCCTGAGAAGGGTATAAATGCTATATGGAATTTAATAGAATTGCTTGAGGCGATAAAATCACATAGATTTGCTGGAAAGAAGCACGATCTGCTCAAAGATATGAGCATGAATTTGGGAATTATAAGGGGTGGAAACGGTGTTAATACCGTGCCAGCAAAGGCTGAGGCTGAGATTGATATAAGATACTTGCCCGGGCAGAACGTACTAGAAGAAATAAAGGACATAGCTAGTAAATTCATGAAAAATAAGCGGTATAGGTTTGGGCTAGAGGTTATGGATAATCAAAGGCCTATTGAGATTAGTAGAAAGAGTAAAATAATAGAGGTTATAAGGAAGTGTACAAAAGCTATTGTCGGTTTTGAGCCAAGATTAGTTGGAAAGTCTGGAACAACACTTGTTAAACCATTAGCTGAGCATGGTATAGAGGCTGTTGGGTTTGGACCCGGAACCAAGACAGCTCATAAAGCAAATGAATACATAATTATAGAGGATCTGCTTAACTTTTCCCGTATATTGGCAAAGGTCACGCTAGCTATATAATTAAACATTCTCTTTGTGATAGATTTTTTAAAACCTCTATTATTGTATACAAAACTATATAAATAACCAAATACAATATACAATTAGTTGTATATTTAAAGCAGGGTAATACCAATATATTGTATTGTTAGGTTTATTGTTAGGTGTAGGTATGCTTTGCCCATATTGCAATAATAAGGAAACAAGGGTTGTGGATAAGCGTGAGACAGGGGATGGAAAGGTTATAAGAAGGAGAAGGGAATGCTTGGCTTGTGGAAAAAGATTCACAACCTATGAAAGAATAGAGCTGAGCCCGGTCATAGTTATAAAGAAAGATGGAAGAAGGGAAAGGTTTGATAGAAACAAGCTAAAGATAGGCATACTAAAGGCATGTGAAAAAAGGCCGATAAGCGAGGAGCAAATAGACTCTTTGATAAACAATATAGAGATGGAGATAAGGAGCAATGGTAATACAGAGGTTGAAAGCAGGGTAATAGGCGAGCTTGTAATGGAGAATTTAAGAAAGTTAGATGAAGTAGCATACATAAGATTCGCATCTGTCTATAGGCAATTTGCGGATATAAAATCATTCCAAAATGAACTTAGAAGACTTTTAAAAGAAGGTAAGGGAGGTGTTTAGATGGCTGTTAGAAGGATAATTAAAAGGGATGGAAGGGTTGTTAAATTTGAGAAGGAAAAGATAGCAAATGCTATATGGAAGGCTGCCCAGGCTGTAGGAGGGAAGGATTATGAACTTGCAAAAAGGCTCGCAGATGAAGTAGTAGCTATAGTAAATGAGAAATTCAAGAAAACTATACCTAGTGTTGAGGATGTGCAAGATATTGTTGAAAAGGTTTTGATAGAAAGAGGTCATGCCAAAACAGCAAAGGCTTATATACTTTATAGGCAAGAGCATAAGAAGATAAGAGAGGTAAAAAGCATACTTGGTGTTAAGGATGATTTAAAATTGCCTATAAATACGATAAAGGTCTTGAAATCCCGCTATCTTTTAAAGGATGAAAAGGGAAATGTAATAGAAACAACAAGCCAGCTTTTTAGGAGGGTTGCAAGGCATATAGCCCTTGTAGACATACTTTACGATCCCCTCGTTTTTGATATAAATAAAGAGCAAGAAGTAAAGGATATGCCTGATGAGAACGATATACCTCAAGAGATGCTTGATATAGGTTTAAATAAGTACAACTTGAAAATGCTTTACAGGGCATACAAAAGGTTGAATCTAAAGAGATACATGAAGGTTAGCTTTAATGAATTGCTAGAGATAATCAGGATGAAGTACAAATCAAAGATTAAAAAAACCGAGGAAAGATTTTACAGATTGATGACAAACTTTTTGTTCATGCCAAATTCGCCAACTTTAATGAATGCTGGGGCGCCTCTTGGCCAGCTATCTGCATGTTTTGTCTTGCCAATAGATGACAGCATACCAAGCATATTTGACGCTTTAAAGTATACAGCTATAATACACCAGACTGGCGGTGGTACAGGCTTTTCCTTTTCCAAATTAAGGCCTAATGGGGACATCGTTAGATCAACACGTGGTGTTGCAAGCGGCCCCGTTTCATTTATGAGGGTATTCGATGTGGCAACAGATGTTATAAAGCAGGGCGGGAAGAGAAGGGGAGCTAATATGGGCATACTAAGAATAGATCACCCCGATATACTAGATTTCATAACCTCAAAGGACACAGAAAATATGTTATTTTCAAATTTTAACATATCTGTTGCAATAACGGACAAGTTTATGGAAGCTTTAGAAAAGGACGAGGAGTTCGAGCTTATAAATCCAAGAACAAAACAAGCAGTTAAAAGGCTGTATGCAAGACAGCTATGGGAAATGATAATTTATCAGGCATGGAAGACTGGCGATCCAGGAGTTATATTTATAGATGAGATAAATAGGCACAATCCCACGCCGCATATTGGTATGATAGAGTCAACAAACCCATGCGTTACGGGAGATATGCTAGTTTCAACAGAATATGGCCTGTTAAGGATGGATGAGCTAGCAGATGGTCATCATACAGCGTTGGTTGTTGATAGAAGGGTGATTGGGGATAGTGATGTTGATATCTCGCCGATGCTAAAGGCATGGCGGACTGGGGTAAAGGAGACGTATAAGCTTGTTACAAAATCTGGTTATGAGCTTGTAGCAACACCAGACCATAAGATTATGACACCTAATGGCTGGGTACCACTTTTACAGCTCAAACCCGGCAAGGATAAGGTATTGATTCAGTCAGCTCCAGGAATATGGAACACTAACAAAAAGATACCCTTTGATAATAGCTTTCAGAAGGAATGGTCAAAAGAGCTTGGCCATGTGTTGGGGTGGCTTATTGGTGATGGCTGGTTAAGGGATAGCGATAAGAATAGAAGGGTTGGATTTAGCTTTGGTAAGAATGATAGAGATATACTTTGTTATCTAAAGCCCATTTTAAATAGAATGTATGGTAGAGAGATAAAAGAAATAATAAGAGAAAATGGAACATACCATTTATCCTATCATGGAAAATCATTTGTAGAATTCTTTAGAAAGCTTGGCGTCAAACCAGTTAAAGCGGGAGAAAAGGAAGTGCCAGTAGCGATATTTACAGCTACAAGAGATGCTGTAGTAGGCTTCCTTCAAGCATTGTTTGCAGCAGATGGTACAGTTGCTGTCGATGAGAAAAAGGATAATATCTATGTAAGATTAACATCAAAATCTTTAAGATTGCTTAAGCAAGTGCAGCTTCTCCTTTTAAATTGTGGAATAAAATCAAGAGTATATAATAGAAGTAGAAAGAGGGCAGGGAAATTTAGGTATGTTGATAAACATGGCAAAGAGAAGGTTTATGAAAGTAATGGCATACTTTATGAGTTGCAAATAAATAAGGAAAGCCTGCAAAGATTTTTAAATGAGATAGGCTTTCTTTGCAATAAATATAAAGACAAGATCAAGAAGATAAATGGGCATAGATTTTATAAAGATGTGTTTGAGGACGAGGTTGCAGAGATAATACCGAATGGCAAAGAAGTAGTGTATGATTTAACAGAGCCTTTGACACACTCCTTTATATGCAATGGTATAATCGTTTCTAATTGTGGCGAGCAACCGCTCTTACCATATGAAAGCTGCAACCTTGGAAGCATTAATCTTTCGAAATTTGTTGAAAACAAGGGCGATAAAGCTTATATAGACTGGAACAAGCTGGAAGAGACTGTTAAGCAAGCTGTCCATTTCCTTGATAATGTTATAGATGCAAATGCATATCCTATACCCCAAATAGAGTTCATGACCCTTGCCAACAGAAAAATAGGGCTGGGGGTAATGGGATGGGCAGAAATGCTCATAAAGCTCGGAATAAAGTACGATTCGGAGGAAGCAGTAAAGCTTGCAGAAAGGGTTATGAAGTTCGTACAAGAAAAGGCGAGAGAGAAGTCTGTGGAGATGGCAAAAGCAAGAGGTAATTTTCCAAACTTTAAAGGAAGCGTGTGGGAAAAGAAAGGCTACAAGTATATGAGGAACGCTACACAAACAACAATAGCACCTACGGGCACGATAAGCATAATAGCCAATACAACAAGCGGGATTGAGCCCTTGTTTGCTGTTGTTTTTGTAAGGAGGAATATACTTGGAGGTGAAGAAGAGCTCGTAGAGATAAACCCCCTCTTCGAGAAGATATCAAAGGAAAGAGGATTTTATAGCGAGGAGCTCATGAGGAAGATATCAGAGACAGGCTCATTAAGGGGGATAGAAGGCATTCCAAAAGATGTGAGAGAAATATTTGTTACAGCCCATGATATTGATCCAGAATGGCATGTGAGAATGCAAGCAGCCTTCCAAAAATATACGGATAACGCTGTAAGCAAAACAATAAATTTAAGGCACAATGCAACGATAAACGATGTGGATAAAGCTTACAGGCTTGCATACAAACTCAAATGCAAAGGCATAACGATTTACAGGGATAGGAGCAAAAGTGTCCAGGTAATACATATAGGCCAAAAGGAAAAGCATGCAGAGATAAGCAATAATCATAAGGAAAGGGAAAGCAAGCTCAAGGAATCTGAGGAAAAATGCCCAGTTTGCAGATCAAAGCTTTACTACGCAGAAGGATGCTATACATGCTTGGCATGTGGATTTAGCAAATGCGGGTGATTATAAAAGCAAAAATAATGATGGCCGTTAAAATTAGTACAACCATGCTAAAATCATCAAGGGCGCTGAACTCTGATGGTGACGCTATCAATATGTTGATAGTTTGCACACTACTTACACCATACTGAGATAGGAGATAAGACGAGGAGACATTAATATTAAGGGTATGCTTTCCAAGCGATGCCCCATATGCCATTACTTGCAAATTATCTGTGCTTTTTGGTGCCATTTTAACCTCAATCTTTCTCTTTCCCCCACTCTTTACAAAATTGGCAAACTCATACCCATCAAGCGTTACTGTAAATGTATCCTCAATAGGCAGATGGTTGAAAAGCTTAACATTTATTATATCCTTCTTTCCCAATTGCAACAAAAGGATTTGTGGTGTTATAAGCGTTATATTGTAAGGATCAAAAACGCTTATCCTTATCGATTCGCTATCTTCAGCTCCTCTTTCATCTATAGCTCTGAAAAATACCACATACTCTCCAGCCTTGGTAAACCTTTTCTTCCCACTAATATTTATCCATCCCGAGCCTGAAACCTCTTTCTTGTCAGCCAGATCAAATTTTACTTCCTCCGGATTACCTCCAAATAAATAGTACCATTCAACCGCTTCTATATTATCATTTGGGTCAAAAACAGAAATATTGAACTCGATATCATCGCTGGTCGTAAACCATTCCCCCATTATAACAGGCTTTCTTATGGTAAGCTCAGGCGGATAATTTATTCTAGCTTCTACATCAACTTGTATTGTTTTATTGCCTCCATAACTATCTATTGCCGTTAAGTTTATCTTAAATGTTACATCATTTTTTAATGCCTCATACAGTTTGCATGTAAGATTGGAGTCTGGGAAAAGCATACACTCATCAACATAATTCTGTGCCTCCTCATTCAGTACGGCGGCAAAAAACAGCTCATCATTATCAGGATCTTCAAAATACTCATCAAGCGTTATATTATTCGTCCAATCCCCATTCCATCCAAACATTATATCTGAAGGTAAAGGTGATTTTGGCTCGGGGTTTCTGTTTTTTAATGGCCTTAAACATTTCCCCAGATAAGTTGTTTGTTCCTTTCCCATATAAACATTTCTTATTATCCTCGTGGAGCCTCTTATATAAATATCGCATACGTTTTCTGTGCAGTCGCAACCCTCATCTGTGCATGTAATAATAGGAAAGCCGCATTTGAATTGATCATTCTCAATCCTACAATCATCCATATAATTCCCATAGTATGCACAATCCTCTCCTGTCAATATCATAAGCTTGCCCTTGTAGCCATTTGGTTCGGAAAAGTTGATATCCCCGCCTTCTGGATCGATATGCTCATCACAACCACCAATAGTAAAATTATAGTACAAGCCATACATCTTTAGCCCGCTTATTGCCTCCATCTTCATCTTTTTTGTAGTAAAGTTGTGGTAGCCATCTTCATTACCACTCTCTTCCCAAACCATCCTATCTAAATCTTCATTTTTTGTATTGTTTATTGTAAGGTTTAAGCCCTCGTTTTTATCGCTAGCCGTAAACTTACCCTCAAAAACTAAATAATAATTCCCGTCCTGCTTCACATCAACTCTAGCATATATATAGGTATGATCATCAATCTTGCACCCCTTGCTCCCAGAACACTCCTCCCCTGTACATTCAGTTGTATCACAAGGTGGGGAGCGTAGTCCAACAAGCTTTTGATCGTAATCAAGAAATGATTCGCTTCGCGTTACTATACCATTAGCTACCTCGTCCTTATCAAATATAACAAAATCATATTCCTTTGGCTTTGGGGCTATATAGATTGTGTAGTTGCCAGCATAAGGATTTCTGTTTGTATTGCCAGCACTATCAATAGCGATGACATATACGTGCCATAGCCCTGGGCTAGTAAGTTTACTCTTGCAATGCAACGGATTGCATGCAGGACATGAGCATGATCCAATCGGGCTGCCATTGGCATATATCTCTATATTGCCCATCATGGAATCGCTATCGTTTGCTGTTGCGTTTATCCATACAACCTCACCCTCCTTTGCTGTATAGTTGCTTATATTAACTGTAATTATAGGCCTTTTATTATCTACAAAGTAAACCTTATCATTACCTTTTATATCCTTATCATAATTAAGGCATGCATCAACAGCCGAATAACAAATCTTTTTCTTACAAATCTCTCCCCTCTTACATTCCATACTAATCCTTTCATCACCTCTTGCAAACTTGTAGCCGTTTGCTATCTCGCTTTCGCAATCCTTATCCTCATCTACAAATTTATAAAAGGAGAGGCAGCCGCTCTCATCCTCACACTTAAGGTATATATTAAAAAATTGAGATGGTCTCCATTCATTTGGGTTTATATTTATATCCAAGCTTACTGTTGGTGGTTCTGTATCCACTACTTCATCGCAAAACGGGGCCTTTTCGAATGGAAAGTTTATAGTACCAGTTGGCCCATTTGCCATTACAGGAAAAATAAATATATTAAGCATTACTAAAATCGCAAGGAATATTTTTTTCATTTTATCCCGGGGTTAGGCTTTATAATAAATTTTAGGGAAGGTACTATTAAAGTGTTCATATTAAAATATTATTACCAATTTTAAAATATGAAGAAATTATATTTTTTTGTTTTAGCGTGGATAATGCTTGTATCCATAAGCTGTGTGCATGCGCAAATAATAAGTTACTATGAGATAGAGAACAGGATAAATAAGGATTTTCTGGTTGAGACAAAGATAAAGCTTATATTTAACGGGAGCATTGATGAGTTCAATTTTATCTTGCCAGACAATGCCCGTGATGTTTCATTTTCCTCTAAGGATAATATAGTGTGTGAAAATATAATCATTGATAAGAGAAACGCGTTGCATTGTATTGTAAAGGAAAGGGTATCAAACAAAACGGGCTTTGAGGTTACGTTTAAGAAAAGGAATATAGCTCATGCTATCAGTGCCTTCAAATTTTCAGAATCCTATATAATCCCCTATGATACAAAAAAACTCTTTGCTATAATTTATCTACCGCAAGGGGCGTCTCTTGCTGAAGGTGGTAATAAATCTTACACACCCGCTCAAGGTAAAACATCTACGGATGGGAAGCATATAATGGTATATTGGCAGTTTAACGATATAGAAAAAAATAGTATGCTAAAATTTAGCCTGCTTTATACAATGCCGTTGATGAAGCAACCTACATATAATATAATGATAGCATTGCTTACATTTTTTGTTGTCGTGGTGATGGTCGTGTTTGGCACATTTCTTATTAAAGGCAAGGGCAAGAGGTCAGCAGAGATCATAATGCCTATACTTACAAAGGATGAAAGGATGCTTGTAGAGATATTGAAAAAGCATAACGGCGAGGCTAGCCAAAAAATACTTGTTAGGGAGCTGGACTTCTCAAAGGCCAAGGTTTCACGCATCCTTAAAGCATTGAAAGAAAGGGGCATAGTTGATGTTCAACCTCTTTCGGGAAGGGAAAACAAGGTCATACTGTTAATAAAGTATTAGCCTAGCTACCAAACCTTCTTTTTCGTGTTGCGAAGTCCTCTATAGCTTGCATGAACTGTTCCTTACTAAGCTCTGGCCACATAGAGTCAATAAATACAAGCTCACTATATGCCGTTTGAAACAAAAGGAAGTTGGAAATCCTTTTTTCACCTCCAGTCCTTATCACAAGATCTGGATCCGGCATATCTGACAAGTAAAGATACCTCCTAAAGAACCTTTCATCCACGCTTTCAATATCCAAGCTCTTCCCGTTATTCTTTATGTCTATTGCAAACTTTTTGAAGGCATCGATTATCTCCTGCTTGCCTCCGTATGCAATAGCAAGATTAAGGAAATATTGTGAATAGTTAGCTGTTAGCTCCTCTATCCTTTTAATCCTTTCTCTTATACTCTCTGGTAATATGTTGAGCCTTCCAATAAATCTTACCTTAACCCTGTGCTTATGGATAAAATGAGCTTTATCATAAATTATATCATCCATCTCCTTTTTTGCCAGCTTAAGCAAATAATCTATCTCCCTTTTTGGCCTTTTCTTTATATTCTCCAATGACAGGGTGTAGATGGTTATAAATTTTATTCCCAACTCTCTGCACCACCCCAAAACGTCCTTTAGCTTGTTAACACCCCATTCATGTCCCTTCCAAGGCTTTTTAAGAAGTTTTTTTGCAAACCTCCTGTTGCCATCTGGTATTATAGCAACATGAACTGGGATATTTTGAACCATAATATCTAATGATAAAATGAAATTTTTATTTAAATAACTTAACTTTGACGGGGGCGTGTCTAATAACATGAAAACACTTCTTCTTGAATGCCCTGTGCCAATAATAAAATAATTGGCAAGGGCAAAGGGCAGCCCGAAATTTTTATGGTCCTAAAGACTGTGTGTCTAATTGGGCG
>Ga0164318_10001850_pt1 | contig 19215 bp, 12 predicted proteins | sample GuaBasSedimGuay9_FD_113734 | JGI IMG/M metagenome (GOLD analysis project Ga0164318, IMG submission 113734) | Subseafloor sediment microbial communities from Guaymas Basin, Gulf of California, Mexico - Guay9, Core 4571-4, 0-3 cm | ecosystem: Environmental > Aquatic > Marine > Hydrothermal vents... | reverse complement strand
TGGCGCTGGCCAGTGTGTTGACCAGTGGTGACAAGATTCAGGGGGTAGCTCCCATCGGAGTGACAGCCATCGGCTTAATCGGTGTGTTTGTCGTCCATCTGCTGACAGCGCAGAGTGAAGCCTGGGAAGTGGGGACCCGTGAGGTCGTCTATATGGCCATCGGGGCTGCACTATACGGCGTTTTTAACTATATCTTCAACACGATCCCGATGCCCTCGGTGAGTCAGGTCGCGTTGCGGCCTTCGATTTGTATTCCCGTCTTTTTTGGTTACGCCTTTGGCCCGGTGGTGGGTTTCTTCACCGGTGCAGTGGGGAACATCCTGGGGGACTTCCTCACCGGATGGGGCGTCTATCCTGCCTGGGACGTTGGAAATGGTTTGATTGGCATGGTCTCCGGTTTGGTGCTGCTCTTCGCCGACAAGAAACGCAGCTTGAATTTCTTGACCGGCTTGGTAGCTGTGCTGATCATCATCACGGCAGCATTGATCTTCATCAATCCACGCGTGCCCGGACCGTGGTCAGGTGAAATTGAGGATTTCTCATTCTGGGCCTGGGCCTTCATCGTGGGGGGTGTGATAGTCATCGCCGGGCGGTTCGTATTGCAAAGAATGGGGGTTGATCTGGCCGCCATCAACCTGTGGGGGACGTTAGGAATCGTGGTAGGGATCGGATTCGCCTCCCTGGCCGACATCTGGGTCAACGGGTATAGTTTTGCTACCGCAATCATCGGCGAATTTGCGCCCGCCGCCGGCCCCAACATCCTCAACTCGATGATTCTGACACCCATTCTGTGGGCGGCGTACAATGCCGTTCAAGCCCGTACTGGGCGTTGATGTCGGTGTGAGACGATGCTGATCGCCTGGCGCTACAAGGAACGGAATACTATCATCCAAAAACTGGACCCACGGGCCCGTATTCTGTTCATGCTGGCTTTCCTTTTCTCGGTTATTCAGTTCTGGGATCTGCGCATCGAGCTGATTTTCCTGGGAATCTCCGTTTGCCAGTTCTTGCTGGCCCGTCTCACCTGGCGGGAGACACGCCGGGTATGGATTTTGGTCAGCTTCATCATTATTTTCATGACGGTGTTGACCTTCTTTACCGGACGTGGTGGGGTGGACTTTGCGTATTCCGGAGGCGAAGAGCACGTGATCGGCCAACTTGGGCCATTCACAATGCCGTTGGTCGGTTGGCAACTGGGGGTCACGGTCACAGCCGAAAAAACGATCTTTGCTCTCAGTCAAATGACCCGTATGTACGCCATCTCGATAATCGCGATCACTATTCCTTACACCATCAACCCCAGTCTCTACGGGGTCACGTTTCGGGGACTGGGGTTGCCGGATAAGTTCGCCTACGCGATGGACTTGGCCTTCCGCTTCGTGCCGACGATGGGCCGCGATTTCAGCATCACACTTGATTCCCAGCGGGCCAGGGGGTATGAGGTAGAGAAGCTTTCTGGGGGGATCATCGCCCAAATCCGTAAGTTAGCCCCTCTCCTCGTCCCGGTGACGATCAACGCAATTGTGGGGGCGGAGGACATCATTGACGCCATGGACCTGCGGGCGTTTGGAGTCGGGCCGCGTACATGGGTACATCAGCTGCACTACGAAAGGCGCGACTGGTTCCTAATCGGAGCTGGCGTGCTGCTCTTCGTAGCTTCCACCGTGTTGGCGTTTATTGGCGTTGGCAAGCTGTGGATTCCGGCGGCTTTGTTCCGCCTGTCCGGATGAGATGCTCCTCGCGCATCACGCATACTGACGCTGATACTGTTGTTTCACTACCCGACATATTGATCGGTAACCCTCCCGCAGGTTTGAAATTACGTCAGTTGCACGTGTATAGCCCCACATCAGGGCACAAAATGCCCCCAAACCGCTTCCGAACTTGCGGGAGGGTCAAAATGTCGGGTAGTGAGACTGTTGTCATCGGTGAGACAAAACCGGCACGGGAATCGCTCCCGTGCCGGTTGTTTCAATCCCTGACGGTGTCGTTTATCCCTCGTCTGGGGAACCGACCGCGAGGGTGTAGCGGTAGACATCCACCCGGTTGAAATGCTGTGCCTGCGTTTCGCGGCTGTTGACGTCTAGCCACTTCTTGACCAGACCCCGTTGATCCCACATACCGGTCTCGGTGGCGATCAACCAAACGACATTGTAATCGGCGGTCATTGTGGCCATCTGGCGGGCGACACTATCTTCATTCATCAAATAGCCCCCATCGGGGCCACGGTGATTGGTGTAGATGCCATCTACCCACAGGTAATTGTACCGCGCTTGGCCCGGTTCCGTTCCCATTTCTATGCGGAAGTAGTAATCGAAGGTATAGCGACCGTGGGGAATCTGGAACACTATGAGTTCGTCGGGACGGTATCGCTCGGCCACATAGTAGGCAACAGCGCGGAAATCAGACTTGATGGGGGTAACCCCCTGTCGCCACGTGTGGATGCCGTTCGAGAGCAAAAGGCCAAGCAATAACAGTGCCGCGCCGCGCCGCGCCCATTCCCTCCATAGCCGTTGGCGGGATAGAGACGCCACCCCGCCGGCCACCAACAGGTAGAACGCCGGTGCCGTCCAGATGAGATACCGGTCGGTAAACAAGGGCTGGCGTAGAGAAATTGCCCACAAGACCAGCAAGGGAACCGTCAGCCACCATACGCAGATGATGAGGCCCCGTCTGGCCATCGAGATTGCGCCGGACAGGGGAGGGAGCGCAAGGCGGTAGTAGCTGCCCAGGACGACCAGAAACGTCATCAGGCCGGCGGTCAGGATCCATCCAGAGCCGATGACTCCCGCACTCCAGCCATTGAGCAGTACTTGTATCATCTCTCCCAGGGTATATGGATAGAATCCTGTCTGTCGGGTTTGCACGACTTGCCGCGCTTGCCAAACGAGCATCGGGAGATACGGCACGGTCAGGCAAACCAGGCTGAACAGTGCCCCGCGCCATCGGCGGTGAGTGAGAGGCCAACAGGTCAGGGCAGCGAGAAATTGCACCGGAATGAGCAGCGCCGCCAGGATATGGGAATAGAACGCCAGCGTCGTGCTCAGAATCTGTACCGCCCACCATAGTGGCCGACCATCGAGCGCCCGCTGTAGCCCGTAGATGGCCAACAGGGCCAGCACCGGCACCAACGTGTACATCTTAACTTCTTGACTGTACCAGATGAGATATGGGGATGTGGCGACCAGCAGAGCTGTCACTATGCCCGTCGTCCGGTCGAACCAGCGCCGCCCGATCACGTATGCCAGAGGTGTCATCAAGACGCCAAAAACGAGCGAAAAGAAACGGAGCGCGTACATACTCCAGCCCGCCATCCAGATCCACCCCCGCAGTAGAAAGAAATACAGGGGGCCATTCTGACGGATCATCGCACGCAGAGTGGGTAACAGCCGGTGAAGAAGATCAGCCCCGTCTGGAGGGGGAGGGACGGGAAGAGCAGGGCAGGCACAGGGAGTTTCCAGGGCCGGCGGGTGGTCTGGATGCACAGCTTGCGCTAGCAAATGAGGGAATTGAAATGCGTAGCACAGGGCATCTGTCTCATCACGCCAGAAGGATTGGGTGGTGATTGGCAGGGCGCGGAGCGCAAAAGCTACCCAGATGATCCCCAGCAAAAGGGCGAATGAGCGGGAATCCGTGCGGGAACGGGACATCACGTACTGTGGTGGGAGAGGCGCACGATCATCACGGTGAGGAGCAGTGCTGCCAGGATACCCAATGAGACCCACAACAACGCAGCCCCCAGTCGGCCGGTGGTTGTTGGAGGGAGTGATACAGTTTCTACAGATGTCGGTGTGGGGAGCGGGGAGGTTTGCCCTACTGCCGGCGTGGAAAGGAGAGAGGTTGAGGGGGAAGGATGGAATTGACCATACAACCACAACCCGATGGATATTGTCAACAGTAGCATTAACGCTAACCAGAGATAGGGGTGAGATCGAAGCTTCATTGTATCAGGGTATCAGGTGCATCACACTGAGTCTGTACAAGAGTCTGTACAAGAGCTTGTACAATAAGGGCTGATGGGTGTAAAATATAGCGGGAGTGGATGGGAGTCGAACCCACCGCGGCTCGCTCTGCGCGACCCGCCACCGGTTTTGAAGACCGGGGGAGCCACCAGGCCCCAACCACCCCCAAGCGATTCATAGGATAACCCAGTTTCTGGGATTAGTCAAGTTGGAGACGAAGGCACTGTGCCGATTTTAGTGGATGGACATAATTTGATTGGGCGGGGGGCGTTCCCTGACATCCATTTGAGCGATCCGGACGACGAAGGGCTGTTAGTGCGCCGGCTACAGGCATACGCATCTCGTACCCATCAACGGCTTACCGTTGTGTTCGATCACGGTTTGCCGGGCGGCCCCTGCGATGTGCTTTCCGGCGGAGGGGTGCAGGTCGTCTTTGCCACCCTTAGTCGGACGGCGGATGGCATCTTACGGGAACGGATTCAACGTGCGCGTCGCCCTCGTGAGATCACTATCGTTACCTCCGACCGTCAATTGGCCAAGTTCGCCGAGCAGCGGGGGTGCCGGGTGGTCCCCTCGGAGGTGTTTGCCCGTCGGCTCCGGCCGTGCTCCTCCTGGGGAAAATCCACAGAGGAAGCTGCGGAGAAAGAAAACGTAGCCAAGCCGGAGCGCTATCCCTCAGACGAAGAGATCAAGGCCTGGTTGCAAGTCTTCGAGAGGCGCGGGAGGGGCTGAGTGTTGTGGGTAAATCTCGAGCTTGTCGGCCTCCAGGTTGCTTTTCAGTTGCTCCCAATGATGCTACAATAACACTATAGGTTGAAGAGTTGTCGCCTACCTCCTTGCAAGTTCGAGAGCGTAAAACCACGCGGCGATACGTCGCAACTTGCGGAAGGTAGGCCGAGTAGGTGTACCTTAACCGTAAAAGGAGGATATGACGATGCAGACGAGACGATGGAATTGGTTTGTAGTGACATTGCTGACGTGCCTGATGCTCCTGCTGATGATGACAACCGTGGCCTGGGCTGCCGGAGAGGGATCGCCACTGTTACAAGAGGAGGAGAATACGACTGATGCCTTGTGGATCGCCCTGGCACCGTTGTTGGCTATCGCGACGTTCGTCGAGCGGGTGTTAGAGGTCGTATGGGAACGATGGGAGCAGGCCAACGTCTGGCCCAATATGGCTGGTGTAGAAAATACATCGGACGCCACATACATCACTCAAAAGAAGCTCCGCTCTCACTGGCTGGGAACCGCGATCGCATTGGTAGCGGTAGGATTGACCAATGTGCGCTTCTTCCGCCTGTTGGGGTTCGACGTGCTTTTTTCATCTCCTGGTTGGGTGCTCTTCGATGCCCAAATTGGCGGTATCTTCGACAATTTCACTGTGGGGACGCTGATTGACTGGATGATGACGGCTGGTATTGTTGGCTGGGGAGGCACGGAGCTGACCCATAGCATCATTGAGGGGTTGGTCAAAGGGCGTAGTTTGTGGAAGGAGATGCGGAGTGTGGAAGCCGGCCGACAATCCATCCTGGACGCCAAGTTTTTCAACGAGTACGTCGCGCCAGAGTTGGAAAAGCGCGGGGTTTCGGTGGCCTCCTTGCGTCAGACAGCGGAGACCTTGAAAGGGCTAGGTGTATCGGTAGACGATCTGTTCACCTCGATGACGACCGGGCGGGTGGATCACCTGCTGGCTCAAATGGAAGCCGATCCCCAGAAAGCCGAAGCCGCCCAGGCCCTGCGGGCATTCCTGGACGGTGTCCCACCGGAGAAACAGGCCGAGATCCCCAACATCCTCATCTTGCTCACCCCAGAGCAGCGTCGGCGGTTCCTGGGAATGTAAGACAACAGATAGCAGTCAATAGGGAACGCAACAAGGTGCGACGCATTGCTTCTCTGATGAGTAGCATTTTGTCAGTCAGCAGGCGTCGCACCTATATGTGTAGTTGTCGTGAAGGAAAGTTTACGCGATGAATTCTACCTCTAACCAACGATCATACCCCACATTCCAGCGATGGGGAATTGGGTTGCTGACCGGGGTGATTGTGCTGGCGCTCCCGATTGTGTTGGTCGCGGCGAACATTCGCCTGGCGACCGGCCATTGGTTCGTGCAATGGGAGTACCAGAGGCCCAACTTCCCCCCGGATCCCTACGGTTTGACCTCGGACCAACGCACCCACCTGGCAGAGGTGTGTGTAGATTACCTGGTGACGCCAGCCGATATCTCTCTATTGGCCGACCTGCGCTTGCCGGACGGTGGGCCGGCATTCAACACCCGTGAATTGCGCCATATGGCCGATGTGCAGGCCGTCTATCGCCAACTGATGACTGCTGGATGGGGGGCGGCATTGATAATCGGAGGAGCCAGCATCGTCCTGGGACTTTTGGGGTGTGGTAAGCGTTTCCTGTATGCGTTACGCAGCGGCAGCATACTGACTTTTGCTTTGCTTACCCTGGTCGGCGCGGTGATGCTGTTTAGTTGGGGGAATTTCTTCACTGGCTTTCACCGTATTTTTTTCGAGGGGGATACCTGGATATTTCCCCTATCGGACACGTTGATTCGTCTCTTCCCGATTCGCTTCTGGATGGATGTCGCACTGGTGATCGTTCTGCCATTACTGCTGGAGATTGTGCTTATCGGTTGTCTCAGTGCTCTCCTCGGTCGGAGAGTTGACAACTTAGCCTAATGAGGTACACTTGCCAGAAACTTAATAAGCGTCTTTGCCTGACAATCACCAGTGGTTGAGGGTATATGTCAGGCAGGATTTTTTTGGGAACGATGAATAAATATTTTTCAAGAAAGGGGCGGGGCGTTCTCATCGTTGCCCTTGCCTGCATACTGATTTTGGGGGCATGTTCTCATCCGGAACCAATTCGGATTGGTTTCTCCGGTCAACTGACCGGCAAGCAATCGGACCTGGGGGTACAGGGACGGAACGGAGTACAAATGGCGGTGGACGAGATCAATGCCGCCGGTGGCATCGCCGGCCGACCGGTCGAGTTGCTGGTCCAGGATGATCTGGGCACACCGGAGGGGGCACGGGCCGCTGACCGGGCGCTGATAGAGGCAAACGTGGTGGCGATCATAGGGCATATGACCAGCTCCCAGACGATGGCTGCGTTGGAAGTTGTGGAAAAGGCTGGTATCCCCCTCATTAGCCCCACGACTTCTACAACAGCACTGGATCATCTGAATGATCACTTTTTCCGCGTTATTCCATCTAACGCTACAGAGGGGAAATTGTTGGCCCGGCGGGCCTGGAAGCGTCACATCACGCGCATCGTCATTGTTTACGACCATGACAACGCCCCCTTTGGACAGGCCCTGGCCGAGGCTTTTACCCAAGAGTACCAATCGCTTGGAGGGGAGGTGGTTGCCTTGGTTCCCTTCTCGTCGTCACAAGAACCGAATATGAACATGCTGGCATCCCAGCTCCAGGCGACCGGGGCCGAAGGCGTGTTCATCATTGCTTCGGCCAACGACACAGCGTTAATTGCTCAGCATATTCGTATCAATGGGTGGTCGGTCCCCTTGTTTATTTCCGGTTGGGCGCATACCAATACACTGATCCAAATCGGCGGGCGGGCCGTTGAAGGGGCCGAGCTGATCACCCATTTCGACATAGACACTCAAACACAGCCTTACCGAGAGTTCGTCGCTTGCTATCAGAAACGCTTTGGCCAACCGCCGACCTTTGCGGCCATCCAATCTTACGAAGCGATGATGGTCCTGGCCCAGGCGCTTGAGAAGGTCGAAACACAAGGATTGAATCTATCGCAGGCTTTGGTAAGCACACGGGACTTTCCAGGGCTGACTGGTCCAATTACACTCAACCAATACGGGAATGGCGTTCGACCGCATTATTTGATTGCTGTTCAGGGCGGGAAATTCATTACGATCACCAGGTTGGAATCGGAGGAAATAGAAACGGAGAATTAAGGTGAAAAGTGAATCTTGCCCGCGTCCGCTGAGAGAAATCTTGCTGCGTATTTTGGTGTTACAAATTATCCTCCCTTCTTTGGCGTTGATCATCCTGACTATTGTTTTTGTCTTCCCGCTGCTCAACCGAAATCTGGAACAACGTCAGCTATGGGTCGCTCGTTCTATGGCCCAAATTGCCACCGATTACATCGAGCATGCTAACCAGATGCTGGAGTTAGCGACTCATATTGCCGACCACTCTGCGCCGGAAGACCTAATGACGTACCTGGAATCTCTCCAGGCAACCCGGCATCATTTCGACTCTTTATATCGGCTGGACGCGGAAGGGGTTGTTACCTTGGTCGTTCCAGAAGCTCCTACCTACCAGGGCTTGGACCTTTCACGACAGCCTTATTTCCAGCAATTACTGGAGCAGCAACAGCCACTTATGTCCTCTCCGTTTATCTCGCTGCGTACGGGTCAGCCGACTGTCTATCTGGCATGGCCCCTGGCCGATGGAGGTGCCCTGGTTGGGGCGCTCAATTTGAGTACGTTACAGGAGGCCGTGGCTTCTAATCTGATCACGACGGACAGCAACCATACCATTATGATCGCCGATCAAAATGGCACCCTATTGGCTCATCCGCAATGGGAATTGGTGGCCCAGCGGACCCTTATAAACAACTTGCCCATCTTTCGATCCGGAGCCTTTGACCCCACAAGCGAGATTTACACTACGACTGGTGGCCCGATGCTGGGCAGCGCGCTCTCGATCCCCGACTGTGGATGGATCATCATCGTGCAGGAACGGTTAATGGATGTGTATGGGCCGTACCTGAAGATTGTGCTGCCTATCTTTGTCTTGGTCGTCATCGTATGGTTCACCTGGTTATTGAGTCTGCAAGATCAGATCAACCGCCACGTTACTCTGCCTCTCACACGACTTAGTCTCCATGCTGATGTGTTGGCAGAGGGGCGTTATGATTCGCCACTTGGCGCCGATGGGCACGAAATCTCCACAGAGGCTGTCTATGAGATTGCCAATCTGGCAGACAGTTTCGAGCGGATGCGTCAAGCCATCCAAACCCGCCAGGCCGCCTTGCAGGCCAGCGAGGAGAAGTATCGCACCATCCTGGAGAACATCGAAGATGGTTACTTCGAGGTAGACTTACAGGGCAACTTTACCTTCTATAACGATGCGACGTGTGAGATCCTGGGATATGCTCCAGATGAGTTGATGGGGGTCAATAACCGGGAGTATATGGACGAGGCGACCGCTCGCCATATCTACAGAATTTTCAACACGGTCTACCGTACCGGGCGCCCATCCCCACCGGTGACCTGGGAACTGATCCGTAGGGATGGCACACGGTGCTTCGTGGAGACGATGGTTTCTCTGATTCGGGACACGGACGGAGAGCCGATCGGATTTCGAGGGATTGGGCGGGACACAACTGAGCGGAAACGGGCAGAAGTGGAGATTCAACGGCGCACGGCTCAGTTGGAAGCCTTGCACGCTGTCTCATTGGCCATCACCGCGCAACTCGAGTTAGATGAATTGCTTCAGGAAATCGTCCGGCGTGGCTGCCGCTTGTTGGATATCAAGGCCGGGTGTATTTATGTGGCCGACGAAAAATCGAAGGATATCCATGTGGCTACGGACTATGGATACAGCCGGAGTTACGTAGGAAGCCATATGCCCATCGGCAAAGGGACAGCGGGGCACGTGTTCCAACGGGGAGAGATGATCATCGTTGAGAACTACTCGGAATGGTCTGGACGTTCCCCAATGTGGGAGAATGAGGGTATCGTCACCAGCGTGGGTATTCCCCTCAAGGATAACACACAGGTAATCGGAGTGCTCTGTTTCGATGCAATTAACCATCCACGGCCTTTCGACGAACAGGATAGCCAATTAGCCGAACTATTTGCCAACCAAGCGGCCATTGCGATCCGCAACGCTCGTCTTTTCAGTGAAATCCGTCAGCGAGTGGCCGAACTGGAGGCTCTACAGGCCATTAGTCTGCAAGTCACCTCGACTCTGGAGCTTGCCACTGTCCTGGAGACGATCACGACCAATGCCCTGTCGTTGACCGGCGCCAGTGATTGCTACATCTTCCTCTATAACGAGGAGAGCGAGAGCTTTACTTTTGGCACGGCCAAGTGGGCTGAAGGGCACACAGATCCAACCGTCCATACGCCTCGCCAGGACGGCCTGACGGCGAACGTAGCCCGTCGAGCGCAGCCCATCATCATCAGCGATGCTCGTCATCACCCCTTTTTCACAACTCCAGAGACACAGCAGTGGGAGATTGAGGCCATCGCCGGATTTCCCCTCAAGGAGGCCGATCGGGTTGTGGGGGTCTTTACGATTGCCTATCTTTATCCCCATACCTTCAGCGATGAAGAAGTGCGCCTGCTGGAACTTTTGTCCAGCCAAGCGGCGATCGCCATCACCAATGCCCAACTATATCGTCAGGTGCGCGATTATGCTGAACAACTGGAAAGCCGGGTACAAGAGCGCACTGCCCAGCTCCAGGAACAATATGCTCGACTGGATGCCATTCTCAACAGTGCAACGGATGGGATCGTGGTAACAGACGAATATGGGGAGATCGTGCAAGCCAATCCCGTTGCCCGTATGTGGCTGACACAAACTCTTTCCCCGGCGGATGCTCAGCAATTGCGGGACGCGATTCGTCAGGCTCATCAGATGACCCAGAAAAGCGATAGGATGCCCCAGAAGACCACCTTTCTGGAATTGACCGGCCTCGCCCTGGAGATCAAAGCAGCTCGCATCTCCGGTGACGCCGCTGCCGCTGTCGTCGTGATCCACGATATTACTCACTTCAAAGCCGTCGAACGAGTGAAAAACCGTTTCGTGGCCAATGTATCTCATGAGCTGCGCACACCGGTCACTACCGTCAAGTTGTATGCGGCGCTGCTGCAACGGGTTCCCCCGCACGACGATCGGTGGAATGAGTATCTCCAGGCCTTGGCAAAAGAGGCCGACCGCCAAGCCCATCTGGTGGAGGATATTCTCCAGATCTCGCGCATAGACGCCGGCCGTATGGAAATCCATTTGATTCCTACACCGCTCAACGAGTTGGTTCGCGTTACACTGGACAATCAACGCGCTCTGGCCAACAATCACCATATCCGTCTGGAAGCCCAACCAGTAGAACCAGGCCCGGTGGCATTGGTGGATCCGGATCGGATTGTTCAAGTACTCACCAACCTGGTCGAAAACGCAATTCGATATACACCGGCCGGTGGTTACGTAGTTGTCAAAACCGGTGTGGCGCAAGCAGAAGGCCGCCGCTGGGCCACTATCTCAGTCTATGATACCGGCTTTGGTATCTCTGAGGAAGAGTTGCCCCACATCTTCGAGCGCTTCTTCCGTGGCACGGGGCCGCGGACGCTCCAAATTTCCGGGACGGGTCTAGGGTTGGCCATCGTGAAGGAGATCGTCGAGTTGCACGGTGGGTGGGTCGCCGTGGAAAGTCGGGTAAAATCCGGCTCCACCTTTACCGTCTGGCTTCCACTGACCAGGGAACAGACGAGAGGTTGATTTCCATTTAGATGAGAATCGAGTGCATCGAAATTCATCACATTGAGTTACCGTATGTGCACCCCTTCGAGACTAGCTTTGGCCGGGCTTTTACCCGTGCCAGTCTCATCATCGCCGTGCACAGCGAGGGGCTCACTGGATGGGGCGAGTGCACCGCCGAATCTGGCCCCTGGTACTCCTACGAAACCGTCGAAACCGCTTGGCACATACTCCGCGATTTCCTCGCCCCGGCTGTATTGGGCCTAGACGTCACCACACCGACCGATGTGTATCGCCGCTTTCGACGGGTGCGAGGCCATCCAATGGCCCGCGCCGGCCTGGAAAACGCCGTTTGGGATTTATTGGCCAAGGCCCAAGGACTTTCTTTGCATCAGATGCTGGGTGGGGTGCGGGATCGCGTCCCTGTGGGGGTGAGTGTCGGTATCGAGCCAACACGGGAGGCATTGCTCGCACGGGTCGCCCAACACGTCTACGAGGGATACCGACGGATCAAGTTGAAGATTAAGCCAGGGTGGGATGTGGAGATCGTGCGGGCCGTTCGGGAGCGTTGGCCCGACCTGTGGCTCCAGGTGGATGCGAATTCAGCCTACTCATTGTCCGAGGAAACCGTGCGGTTGTTTCAGGAGTTGGATGCCTTCGATTTGCTCCTGATCGAGCAGCCGTTTCACTATGACGACATCGTGGAGCACGCCCGACTCCAGGCTCAACTACGGACCCCGGTCTGTCTGGATGAGAGCATTCACTCGCCGGCACATGCTCGCTGGGCACTGGAGATCGGCGCTTGTCGGATCATCAACATCAAGGTTGGACGTGTAGGTGGATTGAGTGCAGCTCGGCAGATCCACGACTTGTGCGTCACCCGCTCTGTGCCCGTCTGGTGTGGCGGTATGTTGGAAACCAACGTGGGCCGGGCAACAAATGTCGCTGTAGCCACCCTGCCCGGTTTCACCCTGCCGGGCGACATTTCCGCTTCGGTCCGCTATTTCCCGGAAGGTATGGATGTTGCAACGCCTAACTTCGAATTGAACCCTGATTCGACGCTGACGGTTCCCACGGGGGCTGGGTTGGGGGTCAAGGTACAGCCGGAACGATTGCAGCAGGCCCGTCGGCGTCATCTGGAACTGCGTTGGTCGTAACGTGGAGCACTACCTGTACCGGAAGTGACGGGCCGTATCGTACATCGCGATGATGTTCTGCGGTGCCACGTCCGGCAACAGGTCGTGGATGGGAGCAAAGACATATCCTCCCCCCGGAGCAAAGACCTGTAGCCGCTGCTCTACATCTGCCGCCACCTCCTCCGGTGTTCCTCGGGGCAACATGTGTTGGGGACAAGCGCCCCCGCCCCAGAAGGCTAATCGTTCTCCGAACTCCTGTTTGAGCCGGGCCGGTTCCATCTGCGTTGCCGAAGTTTGAACCGGATTCAACACGTCTACACCGATATCTATAAAGTCTGGGATCAGTGCATACACCGAGCCGCAACTGTGCAGGAATACGAATGCGTCGCTGCGGGCGTGTACCATCCCGTAAAGCTGGCGATGATACGGCGCGAAGAAGCGACGGTAGAGAGTCGGGCTGATCTGCAAGCCGGATTGAGTGCCGAAATCGTCGCCGAACCCCACTACATCTACGTAAGGTCCTACCGCGTCCAGATAACGGGCCAGATCAGTCAAAGCTGCCTCGGCCAGTTTTTTCACCAGAGCGGCGACGAAATCCGGGTTTCGCTTCAGGTCCATCATCAGATTGACCCATCCACGGGCAAATTGTGCCCCCTCGAACAGGCTCCCACCAAACCAGCCGAAAATAGCGTAATCGGTTTCCCGGTGCAGACGACGGGCTTCCTGGTGGAGAAAGTCCAATTCCTCATCGCTCAGACGGCGCGGGGTGAAGGTTTCCAGGTCGCACAGGGTGGCCTGCGCCAGGGGAGCGTCGCGGGGGATGAAATGGGACGCGCCGGCCGGCATCCATTGGGAGATACTTCCGTCTGCAGCGCGGATGAGCAGGTCGCCGCGCTCGGTCACTTCCGGCTCGAAATCGGCCGCGATCACAGCGGGAGAGCCGTCGGGCAATATCCAGGGCTTCCAACTGGTATTACGAACGCCGGGCAACGGTTCCCACACCGGCAGTCCGATCACGTCCACGCCTAATCGTCGCCGGGTCGGTTCTTCGACTTCTGCCAATTGCAGGATGATGTCCGCCACTCGCACTGGGTCGCCCTGAATCCCCAACGCTTCCCGCAGACGATGGTAAGTGCTGGCGCTAATACCGGTCACCGGCGATCCCCCCAGGTCTATCGGGACACGGTCCGGCTCTTGGTGGGCCAGCGCTGTTCGCACACGTTCCCGTGGACGCAAGCGATTACTCCTTGGCTACGACAATAGCAATGACAATGGCGGCAATGGGCAACGGCAATCACTCCTCAGCAATGACGGCCTGAAGAATCGTGTGTTCTCTCCGTTGAAGCAGGCGGGCCAGCGGCTTCAGTGTCAGCAAATACACACCCAGGCAATAGACGAGGCTCAGCGGGAGCGTCAGGAATAGAGCGGGCCGCCACAGGACGTAGGGCAACACAACCAACGCGACGACGGGGGGAGCAGAAATGGCCCAGGCCAGCAAGCTCCATAAATTTCCGCGTTTCCGTCCACCGCTGAATTGTAGCTGTGTGCGATAAGGCCCGATGATAGCCGCCAGGTTATAGGCCGGCGCCCCGCCAATCTGTAGACACAACCCCAGATACATTCCAAAGGGAAAGGCAGCCCAGGTTCGGCTCAGGAGGGTGACGACCAATGAGACCCCGGCAAACAATCCCAGGCTGTACAGCCAAGTCACCAGATTTGCCGCCAGGAGCACATACCGTCGGTCTACAGTTGAGAGGGCCAACGTAGCGAACCCTTCCCGGTCAATCGTACCGAAGTAATTTCCCGTCAACCCTGCGCCGACGGTCATAGCGGTCATAACGACCACCAGAGCAGTAACCAACAGTGGGAGCGCCTCCAGGACGCCAGCCGGGATTTCTCCCTGGCCCTGTTCGGTTCCCTGAATGATACCACGCAAAGGAAAGAACATGGCGACCAGCACAATCAGTGTTGAGAAGATTAACCGTCGGGAGATGGGATTGCGCCACAGGTGCACCCAATCCTTTTGGAACAACGCCCAGAAGGCGGATGGCCCAGGCAAGCGGTAGAACCGGTTGCGACTGCGAACCCGTTCTGTCCCGACAGTTAGCGCGGCCCCGGCCATCAGCCGGCGGGTGATATCCGCATGCATCCACAACAGCATAGCCACGATCACAACCGAGAGGCATAGAGACAGAAGTGCCTGTCCCCAGTTCTCCGTGACCACTTGTCCCATACCTGCTGTAGCCCAGCCGGGCGGCAGCCATTTCAGCCAACGGGAGAGCCGCAATATCTCCAATGCGTTACTGGCCCCGGCGAAGAACTCGTGCACAGAATGTGGCTCGTTCATCTGGGCCAAGGCTGGTTCCAACGATTGCCTCAATTCGGATGTCATCGGTGTTTGAAGTATCGAGGGTAAGCTGGTGTAGTTGTCGGTGGAATACTGGATCGCATACTGTCCCAACCAACATGTCATAGCCGGCAGGGTCAACAGGGCCAACATTAAGGCTCGCAGCCGACGGTCCCCTGCTACCAAGTCGAATAGATCATCCATAATGCGTCCCGCCAGGGCCAGCACCACGAACAAGGACAGAGTCCCCAGTAACACAAATGGCAACGCTATGGGACGGTGCCACGCCAGCCCGACGATCTCCGCCAACAGCAGCGGCAACGTCCACAAGCCGGTCATCGTCAACGTTGCCATCAACGTGCTCCCGACGATGATGCTTCGAAAGCGAATGGGATACACGAACAGGCGGGACATCTCGAATCGCTCGACAATTTGCGAGCTATACGAGGCAGGCAACAACAGCCAGAGGAAGAAAATGCCACAGTTGATCAGCATCGTCAATTCATATGCGGCGGTTGGCGAAAGCATAATCAGCACAATCGCCAGGCCGGTCGCCAGTGCCAGGATCAACGGGAGCGAGAAAACGAGCGAGACGATACGCAGCAAAAATTCCACTGCTCGCCACCGTGCGCCCATCCGGTGACTGCGGAACATCGCCAACGTCAACTTCCACTGTAACCAGAAGAGTGTGCCCAACTCGGCAATCATCGCTCTATTGTTCTCCTGTCAACCATCCAAGCAGGGTCTGATCTTCCGTTTCCGCGCCCACCGTGTGGATGAAGACATCTTCCAGGGAGGCATCGGAGGACAGACCCGCTTGCGCCCGCAAATCGGGGATAGGCCCCTGTCCTGCCAATTGGCCTTTGTTGATGATGGCTACCTGATCGCAGAACCGTTCGGCCAGTTCCATCACGTGGGTGGAAAAGAAAACTGTCGTCCCGCGTCGCTCCACCATATCCCGTAGGACTTCTTTGATAGCCCGAGTAGCTTGACAATGTCATGTTTCCATTGATGCGGCGAGCCCTTGCTCGCCGCTGAAAGGGCAAAGCCCTGCGGGCTAGGCGTGAGCTGGCCCAAACAGCAGATTTGTGGCATATATGGTGGTATGGACTCTAATGGACAAAACACAGAATTTGCGCGTTGGGGACTTCCCCTCGACGAAATCGAACGCCTGGGCCAGCGCCTTGAGCATTTCTACGACCGATTCCGTCCGTATATCCGCACCAAGACGCATGACACCAGCCAATACGGCCTCTGCTACATAAGCGGCTTGTTGCGTATGGAAGCCAATAGGACGATGGCGAACATCAGTCGAAAAACAAGTGTTCCTGCTCAGAATATGCACCACTTTATGAGCAACTCCCCCTGGCCTGGGCGGAAGCTGATCCAGGCCGTCCAAGACGAGATCAAGCAACACTCCGAGTTTCAGGAAGGAGCGGTCTTGATCTTGGATGAAAGCGCCGACAAGAAGGCAGGCGACCACAGTGCGGGTGCTGGCCGACAACATAACGGTCGCTTGGGCAAGGTGGACATGAGCCAGGTGGGCGTCTTTCTATCCCTGGCTACACCGCGCGCCCACACGTGGATTGACGGCGCGCTCTACATTCCTGAACATTGGTTTGGAGAGGCGTATGCTGCACGGCGAGAGAAAGTGGGTCTTCCTGACGATTGCACCTTTCACACCAAGCCGGAATTGGGTTGGCAGATGATCCAGCGTGCCCAGGCCAATCAAGTTCCCTTCGAGGCCGTAGTGATGGACGATTTGTACGGCCGCAACTGGAAGCTCCGGCAACGCCTTGCTCGAGCGGGCATCGAATACTACGGCGATGTTCCTGCCGATACCATCGTCTATTTGGATAAACCCAGGATAATGTACCCCAAGACCAAACGGGGGAAGCGCTCGAAACGGCCCAAGATTGTCGCCAAACAGCGGTACGAAGTGCGTCAATTGCTCCATCACCCCGCTTTGGAATGGGCAATGATCACCTTGCGTCCCAACGAAAGAGGCATGCTGCGGGCCAAATTCGGCCGCTGCCCTGTCTGGACTGTACACGGCTGTGAGATTCGTCAAGAATGGCTGCTCATCCGACAAGATGGCCAGCGGGTCACCTATGTCTTGAGTAACGCCGCCAAGGATACTCCCTTGGAAACAATGGCCCGGCGCAAGTCACACCGCTACTTCATCGAGCGCGACAACCAAGACAATAAGAGCGAACTCGGTTGGGATGAATTCCAGGCCATCAAGTATCGCGCCTGGGAACATCAACTGGCGCTTACCATTCTGGCCAGTTGGTTCATCGCCGAGACCCGCCTGGATTGGATGACGCGGTTTAAGCGTGACCCAGCCCTACTTGAGCAATACGAGGTCGAGGTGTTGCCCCTGTTATCCGTTGCTAATGTGCGTGAACTCCTACGGGCGGCGATGCCTCTGCCTCAGTTATCAACGCAAGAGGCTACCGCCTTGGTAGTTGAGCATTTAGTCAACCGAACACGCTCCCGCAGATCACGCCTGCGGCAGCAGCGCGTTCCCCAAACTTGACATTGTCAAAGTAGAAATGGGGTCAATTCCCTCGAACGGCTCATCCAAAAAGAGGATCTCCGGCGCGTGGATTAGTGCACAGGCCAACATTGTCTTCTTCCGCATTCCGTGGGAGTAATCGAGGATCATCTTGTCACCGGAGTCTGTCAGCTCCAGCATATCCAACAACGGGGGCATCCGATGGGCGATCTCGTCCCCTCGGAGGCCGTACAACCGTCCGACTAGCTCGATCTGTTCTTTGGCGGTCAGCCGTTCGTACAGGTTCAGGTTCTCCGGTACGACCCCTATGCGTCGCTTTACCTCCAGCGGTTCCTGTCGAATGTCGAATCCTCCCACCGTGGCGGTGCCGGCCGTCGGGGGGAGCAAGGTGACAAGCATGTTGATAGTGGTGGACTTACCGGCTCCGTTGGGGCCTAGAAAGCCAAATATCACTCCGCGCGAGACTTCCAGATCAAGACGGTCTACGGCGGTCAACTTGCCGAAGCAGCGGGTCAATCCAGTGGTGTGAATTGCTGAGTCTGTGGTAATACCTTGGTTCATAATCCAATCTCACTCCAACCTGCTCTTAAAATAACTCGACCTTCATCTACCGGTCAAATCAGCGTCAATCTGCGGTGAATCCGTGTCATCTGCGTTCAGATGTCGGGTAGTGAATCCGCGTGCCATTTTTCGCCCTGTCTGGGTAGTTACCGTTAGTTGTCAATAGAACGAGAGCAAACGGTGGTTTATTCGTTCGACTTCCAATTTTAGCAAACCTGATGTTAGGCAATGCTTCCCAACGTCAACGTCAGCGAAGAGGCCAGCATATAGAGTGAGGCAAGTTTGAAAAGTAGCCAATTCCGTCGCTCGGTGGGGGCGATCAATTGCCATACTGCCAGGATCACCATTCCTCCGCTCATCAGCGAGAGCAGCATCAGGGCGATAGGGTGGATGCGCAGCTGTACCCCGGCGGTCATCAACACCAGTGTGTTGAGCAGATTGGCCCCGGCGATGACCAAGTGCGTCGCGCGGGGACCATAGACATTGGGCCATACCGGGATCCCGGCCTGGCGATATTCGTCAGCATAGCGGATCGCCAACGTCAAGATATGGGAAGGAATCCAGAGCAGAACCGACATCGCCAACAGGATCCCCACGATGTCTACTCTGCCCAACGCCAACACACGTCCGGCCAACACCGGCATTCCACCGGAGACTCCGCCAAAGAGGATGGAAAGCGGAGTGCGTCGTTTGAGCCACATTGTGTACACCCACAGATCAAACCCAAAACCTAATGCGACTATCACGCCAAAGTGCCTGTCGAGGGCAAAAGAAAGCAACAATCCGGCCCAAGAGAGTGCTCCACCCAAAACGCCGGCCGCGCGGGGGGGGATGCGGCCAGCCGCCAGCGGTCGGTCGGCCGTGCGGGCCATTTGCGCATCCACGTCTCGATCCAACAACATATTCAATACCGTACACCCGCTGATGGCCAAGAAAAGCCCGATGGTCATCCCTACGCCTTCGTAGGGATCGAAGGGCAGGCCGCAGGTAAGTGTGTAAGCACTGATAGCTGTGACTAAAAGCAGAGCCGTTTGGCGGATTTTGATCAGAGACCCCCAATCAGCTATTTGCGCCCAGGTGAGTTGTCGTCGGGCGATGATTTCGGTATCCAAATGTCCCTCCTTGAGTATAACTTGAATGTAGTTGATCCACTTTCCCAGGGCAACACACGGCCCTTGGATCTCCGCCAAGGAGAAAGATCCCCTTCGCTCCTGAGAAACGG
>Ga0164318_10001849_pt1 | contig 19216 bp, 29 predicted proteins | sample GuaBasSedimGuay9_FD_113734 | JGI IMG/M metagenome (GOLD analysis project Ga0164318, IMG submission 113734) | Subseafloor sediment microbial communities from Guaymas Basin, Gulf of California, Mexico - Guay9, Core 4571-4, 0-3 cm | ecosystem: Environmental > Aquatic > Marine > Hydrothermal vents... | reverse complement strand
TTTAGAGTTTAGAGTTTTTAAAGCTAAGGGAAAATATGGGTACTCGTAAACTAAAACCAAGAACTCCGGGAATGCGGTTTTCAGTGGTTTCTGATTTCAGCGAAATCACTAAAAGGCCGCCGCATAAACCCCTTCTAAAATCTATAACTAAGAGCGGAGGGAGAAATAACAGGGGCAGAATTACTGTCCGCAGGAGAGGCGGAGGACACAAACGCCGTTACCGCCTGATTGATTTTAAACGTGATAAGTTTGATATGTCAGCTAAAGTAATAGCGGTAGAGTATGATCCTAACCGGAGCGCCAGGATTGCCCTGATTGAATACGAAGATAAAGAGAAAAGGTATATCCTTTGGCCTAAAGGAGTATCCGTAGGAGATAATCTTATAAGCGCAGAAGACCATCAGGCTGAAATAAAATCCGGCAATGCTATGAAATTACGGCACATACCTTTAGGAAATTTCGTCCACAATTTAGAAATGCATCCTTCTAAAGGAGGTGTTTTGGCTAGAAGTGCCGGAAGTTGGGCGCAGCTCATGGCAAAGGAAAAAGGGTATGCTCAATTGAAGCTTCCTTCGGGAGAAATACGCCTTGTTTCTGAGGAATGCCGGGCGACACTAGGCCAGGTAGGAAATATTGAACATTCTTCGTTGGTTTTTGGAAAAGCCGGAAGAATACGCTGGCTTGGACGCCGGCCTAAAGTAAGAGGCGTGGCAATGAACCCAATAGACCATCCTCATGGAGGAGGAGAAGGAAAAGCAGGACAGGGAAATCCTCATCCTGTTACACCCTGGGGAAAACCTACTAAGGGAGGGAAAACCCGTAAACCCAAGAAAAAAAGCAGTTTATTTATTGTCAAACGCAGGACGAAAGGCAAGAGAAGAGGATAGATATGAGCAGGTCATTAAAGAAAGGGCCGTTTGTAAGCGAGAAGTTGGTAAAGAAAGCAGAGTTGACCAGAGAACGGGGATCCCGCAATCCGATCAAAACATGGGCGAGAAGTTCAATGGTTATGCCTGAGTTTGTGGGATTAACTTTTGCTGTTCATGACGGGAGAAAACACATACCGGTTTTTATAACAGAATCAATGGTCGGACACCGTTTAGGAGAATTCGTCCCTACCCGGACTTTCCGCCAGCATGGGGGCATAAGAGTTAAGAAAGCTACCGAAAAGAAATAATGAAGTATATTTTAACAAGCAACAAGATACAAGAAACAATGACCAAATAATAATCAATAACCAAATGCCTTGCCAAAGGCGAGTCCGCCTCTGGCGGGAAATTACCAAAAAATATAATAAGGATCAAAATAATCGGATTGTTTGATGATTAATTATTGATTATTGAAATTTGCCTGCCTCGTTAGATGTAACAACAGGAATTATCTAACGGGGTGAATATCTTGTATCTTGGCCATTGTATCTTATTATTAAAGTTTTTGAAAGTTTTTTGCCATTTTGTGATATTAGCCCATAGAATTTAAGAAAGAATCGGAGTAATTAGTATGATTGCTAAAGCCAGTACGAAATATTTAAAGATATCTCCGAGAAAAGCAAATGAAGTATTAAAGCTTTTCAGAGGGAAAATGGTAAATTATGCTTTGCAGTCTTTGCCTCATATTAATAAAAAGGCGGGATACCATCTTTTAAAATTGTTAAAGTCAGTTGTAGCCAATGCCCGGAATAGCGGGCTGGATCCAGTTAATATGGATAATGTATATATTTCTAAACTTGTAGCTAATTCCGGGCCGGTCATCAAACGGTTTCGATCCGCTCCTTTTGGAAGGGCGGTCCAGGTACTTAAACGCACTTCTCATATTGAAGTGGAATTGGATTTAGCTAAGAAGGGATAATTTTTATGGGACAAAAAGTTCATCCTTATGTTTTACGTATAGGATTTGCCAAAACATGGCAGTCTTTATGGTTTTCCCCGAGAAAAAGAGAATTTGCGGCCTTCTTAGAAGAAGATGTGAAGATACGCAGAGGAATACAAGGGTCTTATCCTAAGGGTTCTATTGCCGGAATTATAATTGAACGGGTATCTTCTGAGGGTATAAGGATTAAAATCCGAACTTCCCGCCCGGGAGTTATAATCGGAAGACGAGGCGGAGATATTGAGAAAGTTAAAGCGCGGGTTGAAGAACTGACTGCCAAGAATGTTAAAATTGATGTAGAAGAAGTTTCAGAACCGGCCTTAGAAGCAAGGCTTATCTCCGAACAAATCGCTTTCCAGCTTATGAAACGCGTGCATTTCCGCAGGGCTATGAAGAAATCAATCGCGAATGCTTTATCAAACGGTTGTCAGGGAATAAAAATCCGCTGTTCAGGCAGGCTGGGCGGAGCTGAAATTGCCCGTTCAGAGGTTTATAAACAGGGTAAAGTCCCTTTGCAGACTTTCCGTTCAGATATGGATTACGCGTATACTATTGCTAAAACAACCTACGGAACAATAGGGATAAAAGTTTGGGTTTACAAAGGAGAAGCTCCTTTAGGGGAATACTTAAACAAAGAAGATAAGAAATCCGAAAAAGACAGTAAACTCCGTTAGAGAACTTCGTTCTTTCTCTAACGGGGTAAAAATAATTGAGGTATACTATGGCTTTTATGCCGAGCCGTTTGAAATACAGAAAAGCCCAGCGTGGCAGGAGGAAAGGCCTCTCTGTAAGCGGGTCTAAAGTGAGTTTTGGCGAATACGGGTTGAAAGCATTGGATTGCGGGGTAATAACCAACCAGCAGTTAGAAATGATACGGATAATTATGGCCAGGGCTTTGCGTAAAGGAGGCAAGTTTTGGATAAGGATTTTTTCCGACAAGCCGATGACTAAGAAACCGGCGGAAACACGTATGGGGAAAGGTAAAGGAGATGTTGATCACTGGGAGGCTGTTATCCGCAGAGGCAGAGTCATTTTTGAAATTGCCGGTGTTCCCTATGAATACGCGCAGTCAATCTTCAGGAATATAACTTATAAGCTTCCTTTTAAAACGAGGTTTGTTGTTAGATGAAAACCGCAGAGCTTAGAAAATTAACTGAGGAAGAGTTAGAAGACAGGATTAAAACTCTGGATAAAGAATTATTTGAGATGAATTACCAAAGGAAATATGGTAAGGTTGAGAAACCGCATTTGTTCAGAGTTAAAAAACGCGAAATTGCCAGGATTCTTACTCTTTTAAAGGAGTTAAAAGATGGAAAATAAACAGAAAGTTTTGGAGGGAATAGTTGTTTCGGATTCTATGAATAAAACAGTTGTTGTAAAAGTCGCGAGGTTTAAGAAGCATGCTCTTTACGGCAAGAAGTTTAAAGTCCATAAGAAATTCAAGGCCCATGACGCGAAGAATGAGGCTAAGAAGGGAAATTTTGTCAAGATAATTGAGTCTAAACCCTATTCAAAGGATAAAAGATTCAAGTTATTAGAAGTTTTGCCCGGAGCGCTTCGTTAGATTTTTATATATCCGCGGCCGCAAACCGCAGCCTTTAGGCTGCGGATGAAAGAGGACTAAGCAGTATTTTACTATACGAAATCACAGGCTAAAGTTTGTGAAGCTTCGTTATCTATCAAGAAGAGGAAGAAACCCAATATGATTTTATTAAGAAGCAGGCTTAAAGTCGCTGATAACACGGGAGCTAAAGAAGTATCCTGCATAGGAGTTATCGGAAAGAAGAATAAACGCAGCGCTTCATTGGGCGATATTATTACCGCTAATGTTAAGGTTTCTGCGGGGGCTGAAGGAATAAAAAAAGGGGAAGTTATAAGGGCGGTTATTGTCCGGACATCTTTTCCGGTTAAACGTAGAGACGGGATCTGTCTGAAATTTGATAAAAATGCTTGTGTAATTATTGATAAACAGGGAAACCCCAGGGGAACCCGTGTTTTCGGGCCGGTAACCAGAGAAATCAGGGATAAGTTTGCCAAAATTGTGTCCCTTGCGCCGGAAGTAATATAAAGATGTATATTCTTTAACAATCAACAAGATACAAGAAACATGAGTTTAAGAATAAAGACTGGAGATTTAGTTGTGGTTTTGAAAGGGAAAGACAGAGGGAAAACAGGCAAAGTGCTTAAAGTTTTTCCCGCGGCTGACAGGGCTATTGTTGAAGGAATAAATATAATTAAGAAACATATGCGCCGGAGGAGTGAACAGCAGCCTTCAGGAATAGTAGAAAGGCCTGCCGCGGTTCATTTTTCCAACCTTGCTCTTTGGTGCGGGCATTGCAAGAAGGGCGTAAGATTCGCGATAAAAATCCTCGATGATAAAAGCAGGATAAGAGTATGCAAAAAATGCGGGGTATCTCTTTAAAATAAGCCTATTATGAAAGAAAAAAAACAGGAGAATATTCCTTATTTGCAGAAGTTATATCTAAATGATATTCTTCCCAAACTTAAAGACAAGTTCGGGTATAAGAATAGCGCTCAAGTCCCCCGTTTGTTAAAGATATCTCTTAATGTAGGCGCTGGTGAAGCAAAAGAAGATGCCAAAATATTGGAAAAAATTAAACGGGATATGTCTTTGATCACCGGGCAGGTTCCCAGAATTACTAAGGCAAGGAAAGCTGTATCAAACTTCAAACTTAGAGAAGGCATGGCAATAGGATGCGCGGTTACTTTGAGAAAGAAAATGATGTATGAATTCTTGGAGCGTTTTATTAGTATTGCCTGTCCTCGTATAAAGGATTTCAGAGGATTTAGCTCGAGGTCCTTTGATAAACAGGGAAATTATACTTTAGGAATAAGCGAACATACAATATTTCCGGAAATAAATTTAGATAAGGTAGAAAAGACATTCGGTATGGATATAACTTTTGTTACCAGTACGAAATCTGACCGGGAAGCTAAAGAATTGTTGAAGATGTTTGGGTTTCCTTTTAGAAGATAGGAGCTGTTTTATGGCTACGACTGCAAAGATTGAGAAGTGGAAGAAAAAGCCGAAGTTCAAAGTGCGTCAGAGAAACCGCTGCCGTTTATGCGGCAGGCCCAGGGGGTATATACGGGATTTTGGGCTTTGCCGCCTTTGTTTTCGCGAACTGGCTTGGCAGGGTCTCATCCCCGGAGTGAAAAAGGCAAGCTGGTAAACTTATTGACGTGAGATATACGGGCACAATGAAGTAAACATAGTTTCTTAAAGATATATAAATGTTGTAGGATTAGAACCGGTCATTGGAGAATAAATCCTAAATACTAAATTCTAAATCCTAAATAAACTCAAAATGAATAAAATACAAAACCTAATGAATTAAAATAAATCTATTGATATAATTTGTTTTGAATTTGAAACATTTGGTTTTTAGATTTATTTAGAGTTTAGAGTTTGAGATTTAGAATTTAAAACTATATATTTTTAAGATTAAGCCTTGCAAGATTGATTCTATGATGTGTATATCTTTGTCATTCAGAGCATTATTAACAGGAAAGAGGAGTAATGAGCAGAACTGATTTGATTTCCGACAGCCTTACAATTATAAGAAACGCGGGATTAGTTAAAAAAGAAGACGCTTTAATTCCTTATTCATCAATTGTTTTAACAGTATGCGATATTCTTAAAAAAGAAGGGTATATTGAGAACTACCGCAAGATAGACGAAAACAAAAAACAAATGATTAAAGTTTACTTAAGATACCGTAATAAAAAGAGCGTGATCAGCAGTATAAAGAGAGTTTCAAAACCCTCGCTTAGAGTATATGTTGATAAATTCAATATCCCCCGTGTATTAAACGGCAGAGGGATAGCTGTTTTGTCTACGTCTAAGGGAGTATTTACCGATAAAGAAGCCCGTAAATTGGGAATAGGCGGAGAAGTATTGCTGCATGTTTGGTAAACAGTCCTCGCTGAAAGAATCAGCTTGAACTTGAGGGAAAGATTATGTCTAAAATAGGGCGCAAGCCGATTAAATTAGATAAAGATATCAAGGTGGAAATAAAAAGCTCCCTGATCTCAGTAGAGGGGCCGAAAGGTAAATTGGGATACCGTATCCCTGATGGGATATCCATACGTAAAGATGGAGATCAGTTAATAGTTGAACGGACTGCCGATACAAAACAGTTAAGGGCTTTTCACGGATTGGTTAGGGCATTGGTATCAAATATGGTTGAAGGTGCTGGGAAAGAGTTTACTAAAGAGCTTGAAATTGTAGGCGTAGGCTATAAAGCTCAGATAAAAGGCGGGACTTTAGTCTTGAATGTGGGATTCTCGCATTTAGTTGAGATCCCTGTGTGGAAAGAACTAAAAGTTTCCTGCCCCGCTTTGACCAGAATAGTTATATCCGGAATAGACAAGCAAAAAGTAGGAGAATTCTCCGCCCGGATAAGAAGGATTATGCCTCCTGAGCCTTACAAAGGTAAAGGCATACGTTATGCGGGAGAACAAGTGCGTAAAAAATTAGGGAAAGCGATGACTAAAGGATAAATTTATAGTATAAAGTTAAAAAATAAAAAAGGGATAGAAATAACCAGGATATATCCTATTTCGAAGTTGAGAGTAATAAAATGAGTAAAATGAGGGAGATAAGGCATAAAAGGGTAAGGCAGAAAATATCAGGGGATATTAACCGTCCCCGTCTTTCTGTTTTCAAAAGTAATAAACATATTTATGTCCAGATAATAAATGATGAAAAAAGGGAAACTATTGTTTCAGCTTCAACATTGGACAAAGAGTTCAAGGTTGAGGGTAGGGCTTCTTCCGATAAAGGGTCAGCTTTAGATTTAGGCAGCTTGATCGCGCAAAGGGCTAAAGATAAGGGAGTAACCCGGGTCTGTTTTGACCGGGGAGGATATAAATATCATGGTAAAGTAAAACAGGTAGCTGACGGTGCAAGGAAAGGCGGGTTGCAGTTCTAATGGATAAAAAAGTCGTTCCGGGATCTAATCCTAAAGAAGAAGTCTTCAGCGAAAAAATTGTTTTTATAAACAGGGTTACTAAAGTTACAAAGGGAGGCAAGAATCTTAGTTTTTCCGCCCTTGTAGTTGTCGGCGACGGGAAGGGAAAAACAGGGTTTGCTTTAGGTAAGGCCCCGGAAGTAGCTAACGCGATACGTAAAGGTATAACTGCGGCAAAGAAAAATTTAATATCCGTCCCTATCAAAGATTCTACTATCCCTCATGAAGTAATCGCTGAATTCGGTTCAGTTAAAGTCCTTCTTAAGCCGGCTTCTTTGGGAACGGGGGTGATTGCTTGTTTGGCTGTCAGGTCTATATGTGATACTGCCGGGATAAAAAATATTTTAACCAAGGTTCTTACAAAATCAAATAACCCTATAAATGTAGTCAAGGCTGTCTTTTCGGGGTTTCAGTCAATGAAAGAGTAGATATGGAGTTAAAAGATTTAGTACCCAAAGTAAAAAACAAATCTTCCCGCAGGGTAGGCCGGGGGCATGGTTCCGGCAGGGGGAAGACTTCAGGAAAAGGCCACAAAGGGGCAAAGGCCAGGGCCGGCCGCCTGTTTTATATCGGTCTTGAAGGGGACAATGTCCCTTATTTTAGAAAAATACCTAAATACGGGTTTAACCATAAAAAAAATATTGATTATGAAATCATTAATGTCCAGTCATTGGAATCAAGGTTTAATACAGGAGATACAATCAGCCCTAAAGCGCTGAAAGATAAAGGGCTTATAAAAAACGAACATAGTTATATAAAGCTTTTAGGAAAAGGTTCCCTAAAGAAAAAGTTTAATGTCTCTGTCCATAAGTATTCAATGCGGGCAAAGGATAAGATTGAAAAAAACGGAGGAAAGATAGAGTGTTTAGCCAGGTAACCCATATTTTCAAAATACCGGAGCTGAGGAAGAAAATACTGATAACCTTAGGGCTTATATTTATTTTTCGTATGGGGTGTTTTATTCCCACCCCCGGTGTAGACGGGATTGCCTTGTCGGGTTTCTTTAGTGAGCTGGCAAAAAGACAGGGGAACACCCTTTTAGGATTTATAAACATTTTTACCGGAGGAGCTTTAAGAAGGTTGAGCGTTTTTGCTTTAGGGGTTATGCCCTACATTTCCGCTTCAATTATTATGCAGCTTTTAACCGCTGTAGTTCCCTCCTTAGAAAGGCTATCTAAAGAAGGCAAAGCCGGCTTTGAAAAAATAAACCAGCTTACTCGTTACGGCACAGTGGTTTTATGCCTAATACAGGGATTTTTCCTTTCTTTATGGCTGTCTAACAAAGCAAACTTTTTTAATATGACAATCGTGCCTAATCCCGGCCTGATGTTCAGCTTAACTACAATGATAACCTTAGCCTGCGGGACTGTTTTTATTATGTGGCTGGGCGAACAGATACAGGAACGCGGAATCGGCAACGGGATATCTTTGATAATCACTGCCAGTATTCTTTCCCGTCTTCCCCAGAGTTTAACTCAGCTTTATATGTTGTGGTCTCCTTTTGACCCCTCAAAACGCCAGATAAGCCATTTAACAATAGCTATTCTTTTCGCTTTATGGTTTCTTGTAGTTATCGGGGTAGTATTATTTTCTCAGGCTCAGCGGAGAATTCCTGTCCAGTATGCCAGAAGAGTCGTAGGAAGAAAAGTATACGGCGGGCAGTCTACATATCTTCCTATTAAGGTAGATATGGCGGGAGTAATAGCAATAATCTTTGCTCAGTCAGTATTGCTTTTTCCCTCAACTATGGCGGCTTTCTTTGCTAAGAATTCTTTTCTTTCAAAAATATTTGCCCAGTTTTTCGGTTCGCGGGGATTATGGTATAACTTGGTTTATATTATTCTCTTATTTTTCTTTATGTATTTCTATACAGCGATAGTTTTTAACCCGGTAGAAATTGCCAACAATTTAAAGAAATACGGAGGGTTTGTCCCCGGAATAAGGCCGGGAAATAATACCGCTAAATATTTAGATTATATAGCAACCCGGTTAGTGTTTGCGGGGGCGCTATACATTTCCTTGATTGCTATTTTGCCTTCTTTAATAGTTAAAGGTTTTAAAATACCATCCTATGCGATTGCTTCTTTTTTCGGAGGGACAACCATTCTTATTTTTGTGGGTGTTATGCTTGATACAATGCGGCAGATAGAATCTCAGCTTTTGCTCCATCACTATCAGGGATTTATGAAAGAGGGAAGGCTTAAAGGCAGGAGATAAGAGAAATGAATTTAGTACTTTTAGGCGCTCCGGGGAGCGGAAAAGGAACCCAGGCTCAAATAATAAGTTCAAAATACAGCATTCAGAGAATATCTTTAGGCGATATCCTGAGGGAAGAAGTAAAAAAAGACAGCTCTTTAGGCAGAACAGTTGAAGGATATATGAAAAAAGGAATCCTTGTCCCGGACAATATTATTCAGGAAGTAATGGAATCCAATTTAAATAACCCGGGATTTATACTTGACGGCTTCCCCCGAAATCTGAACCAGGCTAAGATGCTTGAAAGGATCCTTTTAAATAAAAGTTTTAAGATAGACAAGGTTATTTATCTCAATGTGAGCGAGAGTAAAATAATCCAGAGGCTTACCGGCAGAAGGATATGTAGAAACTGCGGGGCATTGTACCATATTGTTACAATGCGGCCTAAGAAAGAGGGGATTTGTGATAAATGCGGCGGCGAATTGATAATACGTCCGGATGACAATGAAGATACTGTCAGAAAACGATGGAGAGTATTTATGGATAAAACTCATGCTTTAATTGAGTATTACGGGAATAAAGATTTAATTTTGGATATAGATGGAGATGGAGATAAGGATACGGTCTTTGATAAAATAAAAGCAGGCCTTTGAACAGATGATTAAGATTAAAAGTTCTGAGGAAATAAAAGAGATGCGTTCTGTGGGTAAAATGACAGCCCAAATTTTTAAAGAGATGCGCAAGTTTGTCCGTCCGGGCGTATCTACTAAAGATATTGATAATAAGATTACTGAAAGGATAAGCCGGATGGGGGTAAAACCTGCTTTTTTAGGTTATCAGGGCTTTCCCGCATCGGCTTGTATTTCGCTAAACAACGAACTTATTCACGGGATACCATCAGCTAAGAAAATTGTTCAGCAGGGAGACTTGATAAGTATTGATTTAGGCCTTTATAACGGCAGGTTCTATTCTGACGCTACTGACAGTTTTTGTGTCGGGAAATGTCCTCCACTGGCCGTGAAATTGATAAGAATCGGCAGGAAAGTTTTAGGTAGAGCTGTGCGTTTGATAAGGCCGGGAATTAAGGTTGGAGATATCAGTTCTTTAATAGAAAATTTTGTAGAATCTTCAGGTTTCTGTGTGGTTAAAAAATTTGTAGGCCATGGTATCGGCAGGGAACTTCATGAAGAACCGGAGATACCCAATTTTGGCACTAAAAACAGCGGGCCGGAATTAAAAGAGGGTATGGTTTTAGCTATCGAGCCTATGATAACCGTGAGTTCTGACGCTGTGGAAATCCTTGACAATGGCTGGACGGTAGTTTCTAAGGACAATAAACTCTGCATACATTTTGAGCACAGCGTAGCTGTTACTGCCAAAGGGTACAAGATTTTAACTAATTAAGAAATGCCGAAAGAAGATATTATACAGGTTGAAGGAGAGATAGTAGAAACTCTACCCAATGCTATGTTCAGAGTTAAGATTGAAGGAGGCCATATAGTCTTAGCTCATGTATCCGGAAAAATGAGGATGCATTTCATAAAGATATTAGCAGGCGACAGGGTCCGTTTGGAATTGTCGTCTTATGATCTGACAAGGGGCAGGATTACCCGCCGCCTTTAAAATTCCGTGGTGGGGATAGGTTTGTAACCGGTCCTCTTGAGAGTTTAGGGTTTTAATAAAGAGGTAGTTTTAGGGTTAGTTGAGAAGAAAGAAGAAAAATTATGAAAGTCCGGTCGTCTATTAAAAGAATATGCGAGAATTGTAAGATAATAAAACGTAAAGGTGTCCTGAGGGTTATTTGTAGAAATCCTAAACACAAGCAAAAACAAGGTTAAACATAAGGAGGAACAATGCCCCGTCTTTTAGGTGTAGATATTCCGGGAAATAAGAAGGTAGAGTATTCATTACAGTACATATATGGAATTGGGCCGCATAGGTCAAGTCTGATATTAAAAGATGTATCTATAGAGCCGGATAAACTTGCCAGGGATTTGACCGATGAAGAAGTTTCAAAAATAACATCGGCCATTCAGGATAGTTATAAAGTAGAGGGAGAACTCCGCCGGCAGATTACCCAGAATATCAGGCGGCTGATTGAAATCAATTCTTACCGCGGGTCCCGCCACAAGAAAGGGCTTCCTGTGCGCGGCCAGAGGACTCGTTGTAATGCCCGGACCAGAAAGGGGCCAAGGCCGAGGGTCGGAGGCATAAAGAGATAGGACCCTAAAGTTGTAAAGAAAGGATTTTTAAATGGCAAAGGAATCCCGTCCAAAATCAGGCAAACGAAAAAAGAAGGTTGTAAAGAATGTTTCTTTAGGAATAGCATATATAAAGTCCACCTTTAACAATACAATCATTACTATTACTGATAAACAGGGTAATGTTTTAGTTTCGGGTTCCGGCGGATCTGCCGGTTTTAAAGGAGCAAGAAAATCAACTCCCTATGCTGCCCAGATAACCGCGAATCATATTGCTAAAAAGGCAAGAGAAATGGGAGTAAGAGAACTCATTGTTAAAGTAAAAGGGCCGGGATCAGGAAGAGAGTCCGCGATACGTTCTCTCCAAAATTCGGGGCTAAGCGTAAGAAGTGTTAAAGATATTACTCCTATGCCTCATAACGGCTGCCGGCCGAGGAAAAAACGCAGAGTATGAATAATTTGTATACTGAAGTTTTATGTAAGAATGCAGGCAGAGGAGTGAAAATTCTAAATACTAAACAATATCAAATGTTCAAAATACAAAATTCAAAGCAATGTTTAGAACATTGGAAATTGGAATTTTCCGTCTGAGGCGGATTAGCCTATGGCTGAAGAGGTTAGGATTTAGAACATTTAATATTTGAAATTGTTTAGAGTTTAGAATTTAGAGTTTGCTTTTAAGGTTTGGTTATGATCTATAAGTGCGGGAAGAAAGAGGAATAGGCAGTAAGGGCGGGTACTGTGTCCGCCCGTAATAACAAAGATAGTTTTGAAGATACAATAATATAAAGGAGAGGATTAGATATGGCTCGATATACCGGACCTAAATGCAGGTTATGCAGAAGAGAAGGGGCAAAACTTTTTCTTAGAGGAGAAAAGTGCAATTCTCCCCAATGCCCGTTTGCCAAACGCCCATATGCTCCAGGGGAACATGGAAAAACCAACAAAAAACCGTCATATTACTCCCTCCAGCTGCGGGAAAAACAGAAAGTGAAAAGAATTTACGGGATACTGGAACAGCAGTTCAGGCGTTATTTCTTCTCAGCCGAGAAAGCAAAGGGTGTAACAGGCAAGATCCTTCTCCAATCTCTGGAACGCCGGCTTGATAATGTAATTTTCAGGCTGTTGTTTTCTTCTTCCAGAAATGAGGCAAGGCAGACGGTTCGTCACGGATTTGTTGCTGTTAATGGCAAGAAAGTAGATATACCTTCTTACCTTGTCAAAGTAAACGATGTTATTTCTCTTCGTAAGGATGATTCCGCGTCTAAACGGATAAAAAAAGATTTGGAGGCAGCATCTAAAACCCGCAGTGTTGTAAGCTGGCTTTTCCTGGACAAGGAAAATTTAAAAGGGGAAGTCCTGCGTTTTCCGGAGAAGGAAGATTTAGCTTTTCCTGTGGACGAAAACCTTATTGTAGAGCTCTATTCCAAATAACCTTGCGATGCGATTCAGCTTGAATAAGTCTTGATTTTAGTATTAAGAGGAGGAAAAGAATGGGTATTAAATGGAAAGATTTTCAGTTTCCTAAGAAAGTAATTATTGATGAAGAGAGTTATTCGCCTACTTATGGAAAATTCATTGCCGGTCCGTTTGAACGAGGTTACGGTATAACCTTAGGCAATTCTTTCCGCAGAGTTCTTTTATCTTCCATTGAAAGCGCTGCTGTTACCAGCATTAGGATTGAGGGAGTAAACCATGAATTTTCCAGTATTAAAGGGGTATTGGAAGATGTTCCTGAAATAATCCTTAATATTAAAAGCCTCATTTTAAAATCATACAGCCGGGCTCCAAAAAAAATATTTATAAAGAAAACGAAAGAAGGCGAAGTTAAAGCTTCAGATATTACTACTGATGAATCCATTGAGGTAATAAATAAAGATTTACATATAGCAACTCTTACTGAAGATACTAAGTTTGCTGTTGAAATGGATGTCGGACGGGGGAGAGGATTTATCCCTGAATCTTTGAACCGCCAGGAAGATGCCCCCGCAGGGACAATTGCTGTTGATTCTTTGTTTTCTCCGGTAACCCGGGTTTCTTTTAAGACTGAAAGCACAAGGGTCGGAAAAAGCACAGATTACGACTCCCTGACATTGGAAGTATGTACTAACGGAAGTATTGAGCCGAAAGAGGCGGTTGTATATGCGGCAAATATTCTAAACAGGCATTTGGAATTGTTTATGGGGTTAGGAGAGATTGAGGAGGAAGAAGAAGAGAAAGAATTAACTCCGGAAGAAACGGCATTATATGAAAAGCTCAAGCTCCCGGTTTCTGAACTTGAGTTTTCAGTAAGGAGCGCTAACTGTTTAAGGGAAGCTAATATAAAAAGTGTGGTGGACCTTGTATCTAAAACTGAACAGGAAATGCTTTCTTACAGGAATTTCGGGAAGAAGTCGTTGAACGAAATAACTGCCCTGTTGAAAAGCATGGGCCTTTCTTTAGGCATGGAGATAAACAAAAACAAATTAGAATCCGTGTAGAGAGACATCCTATAAGAAGAAAGAGATAGGATGTCTTGATTATATAGATTAGAAAAAGATTACAGTGATTCAGGTATAGTCTAAATCTGATTTATATCTGATGATTATACCAAAGGGGATATATGAGGCATCGAAAAAAGAACCAAAAACTTTCTAAATCAGTCTCTCAGCGTAAAGCTTTGATTAGGAGCCTGGTTAGGTCTTTGTTTATTTCTGAACGGATAAAGACAATTACCCGCAGGGCAAAGTCTCTATCTTCATCTGCTGAAAGGCTGATTAGTTTTGGTAAACAGGGAGGCATTCATTCTAAAAGAATAGCTTACTCATTTTTGCAGGACCACTTGTTGGTTAAGAAGCTTTTTGAGGATATTGCCCCTAGATTCAATAAAACAGATGGAGGATATACCAGGATAATTCATTTAGGAAAAAGAAAAGGAGATGATGCCGAATTATCCATTATAGAATTAACCAAGCTTTCTGAAAAGAAAAGCCGTATAAAGGAGGGGGAAAAAACTAGTCCAAAAGCGGTAAATATAGATAATTCCGGCAATGAACCTAAAAAAGAGCAGAAAGATTCGCGGTCAGGACTGAGAAAAAGCCTGAGAAAAATCTTTAAAAAGAGTAAGGAATAAAGTCTCACAGACTTTATTCTGTGGTTTACTATAGCAAAATACGTTCTTGGTTACATTCTTTAGCCTCCAATTATAAAACAAGACATCTAAGATGGGAAAAACTATTATTGAAAAGATCCTTTCCATCCACGCAGGAAGATCTCTTAAGGCCGGTGATACAGCAGTATGTAAAGTTGATTTTTGTTATTCTCAGGATGGCACGTCTTCATTAGTAATTGACAGCCTCTCAGGTTTTAAGAATTCCCGTTTAAAAACCCCTTCCAATTATGCTATGTTTATTGATCATAGCGCTCCTTCTCCTAATATAGGTGTATCTTCAGTCCATCAGTCCATGCGGGAATTCAGCCGGAAAAACCACAGCCTTCTCTATGATGCCGGATGCGGTATTTCTCACCAGTTGGTTTTGGAAAAAGGGATAATCCTGCCCGGGAAGCTCGTTTTAGGAGCAGATTCACATACCGCGACCGGAGGGATAATGGGAGCCTGCTGTATCGCGGTAGGATCAACTGATTTAGCAGTCGCGCTTATTTATGGAAAAAATTGGTTTAAAGTCCCTGATACCTACAAAGTAATTATAAAAGGTAAGCTTAAAAAGGGTGTATTCAGCAAAGATATCGCGATAGAAGTTGTCCGCAGATTTACCGCGAAAGGAGCTACTTATAAGGCGATTGAATATTCGGGAGAAGTAATAGACAGCTTGTCTCTTGAAAGCAGGGCTGTTTTAACAAATATGACTATTGAGTTCGGGGCAAAAACCGCTATTATGGTTCCGGATAAGAAAGTTTTCAAATATTTAAAGAAGTCATTCCCCAACAAGAAATTTTCTTCTGTATATCCTGATTCTGATGCTGTATATGAAAAAGAAATTATCATTGATGTAAGCCGGCTTCAGCCTATGGTATCTAATCCTCATTCTGTTGATAATGCTGTCCCGGTTGATAAAGTAGAAGGGTTAAGAATTGATCAGGTTTATATCGGGACTTGTACCAACGGCAGGCTGGAAGATTTAGAAATAGCCGCTAAAATACTCAAGGGAAGAAAAGTTTATAAGGATACAAAGCTTTTGGTCGCTCCTGCTTCACGCCGGGTATTTAGCGAAGCACTAAGAAAAGGAATAATAAAAACATTAATTGATTCAGGAGCAATAATTCTTACCTGTGGATGCGGGCCCTGCGTAGGAACACATCAGGGAATTCCTGCTGATGGAGAGGTTGTCCTTTCAACTGCTAACCGCAATTTTAAAGGGCGTATGGGTAATCCCAAAGCGTTTATATATTTAGCTTCTCCAGCTACAGCTGCAGCTTCCGCGGTAAGAGGCAGGATAACTAATCCTAACAGATATTATAAACAGGGATAGCGGCGTTTATTGATACTGTCAAAAAATGCAGGCAGATGATTGAATATGAAAGGGTATGTTTTTAGTGGTGAAAAAATTCTAAGCACTAAATCCTAAACCCTAAATTTTAACTCCTTGCATAGCGAAGCCTTAGCGCAGGCAGGCTAAACAAACTCAAAATGAAGAAAACCCAAAATCCAAAACAAAGAGCATTATATTTATTGCCGTTTTGAGTTTAAAGCATTTGAGTTTTAGGTTTATTTAGAGTTTTGGATTTAGAGTTTAGAGGTTTAGAAAACAAAGATATCTTTAACAATACGTATCTATTAAAGGAGAGGTGTTTTTTATGGTAGGTATTAAGGATCTTCTTCAACTGGCTATGCGCAGAAACGCGTCAGATATTCATCTTACGGTAAAAAGCCCGCCTATTTTTAGAATTTACGGCAATTTGGTAATACTGAGAAATTTAGATATTTTTACTAAAGACAGCCTTAAGAATTTTATCTATTCAATTCTTACGGATACTCAAAAAGAAAAGTTTGAACGGGAAAAAGAACTGGATTTTTCCTTTGCCCCTCAGGGATTTGACAGGTTTAGAGTCAATATCCATTTTCAGAGGGGAAACGTGGAAGCCGCATTTAGAAGAGTTCCTATGGAGATACCGGCAATATCTGAATTAGGCCTTCCTCAAATAGCTGAGGAATTTGCCCGTAAGTCCAATGGGTTAGTTTTAGTTACCGGCCCTACCGGAATGGGCAAGAGCACAACTTTAGCAGCCATGGTAGACTTAATCAATAGGGAACGTCAGTGTGTGATTATTTCTATTGAAGACCCTATAGAGTTTATCTATGATAATAAAAAAAGCATTATAAAACAGCGTGAGGTGTATTCTGATACTTATTCTTTTTCTGAATCTCTCAAGAGATCTTTGAGGCAGGATCCTGATGTCATTGTTGTAGGTGAAATGCGCGATTTAGAAACAATAGGGACTGCTTTGACAGCCGCTGAAACCGGGCATTTGGTATTAGCTACTTTGCATACACCAGATGCCCCCCAGACAATAGAGAGGATTATAGATGTGTTTCCTCCTTACCAGCAAAGGCAGGTAAGGCTTCAGTTAGGCAATTGCCTTCAGGGAGTTATTTCACAGCTTCTTTTACCTTCTATCAATAATGAAAGCAGGGTTTTAGCTACTGAAATTATGGTTGCTACTCCGGGAATCCGTAATCTAATCAGAGAGAATGAAATTGCCCAAATCCCCACTCTTTTGCAGACCGGCGCCCAATACGGCATGAAAACTATGGATAAATGTCTTAAGGATTTATACCAGAAAAAATTGATCACTTATGACATGGCTGTCAGCAAGGCCAAAAACTTTGACGAATTTAAAATACTATGATTTATAGAGGAAGAGTTTTTAAGTTTTCTGATGACATCAATACCGATTTAATAATTTCGGGCAGGTACAAATTTGCTATTACCGATATGAAAGCCTTATCCCGCCACTTGTTTGAAGATATCCGCCCGGGATTTTATCAGGAAATAATAGCTAATAGAAGTATTATAGTTTCAGGCCATAATTTCGGTATGGGATCTTCCCGCGAGCAGGCTCCATGGGTGATCAAAGAAGCCGGGATACTTTGTGTTATAGCAAAAAGTTTTGCCAGGATATTTTACCGGAACGCTTTTAATATCGGGCTGGGGTTGATTGAAGCTGATACGGATAGAATCATAGAGAAAGACGAGTTGGAAGTTAACGTTAAAAATGGAATAATTAAAAATGTAACTAAAAGGAGAGAAATCGAATTTTCTCCCTGGAATAATTTCCAGGCGAATTTGATAAAATCCGGAGGAATAATCAGGTATTTGGAGAAAAACAAAGGATTCAAAATATAATTTTTATTGTGTCTTTCTTAGTATTGCGGAAGACTCAATAAAAATTAATAACCTATAACCAAGAAATATCCTTATTCCCTCATATCCTCATATCCTCACGGGCACAGGCGGGCATAGGCAAGAAACAGACAAACAAATCCCAAATGTCAATGACCAATTACCAAACTAAAAAATTCTCTCATATATTTTGGTTACCTGCCCCGATATTTCATCGGGGTTAAAATTTGGTTATTGATTATTGCTTGGTTATTGTTGTTTGTATCTTGTCACTTGTTTAAAATATTCGCAATACGTATCACACACGGCATTATTTGTAAAGGGTATTCTATGAGCTATAAAGTTACTTTAATTCCCGGTGACGGCATTGGCCCGGAAGTGATTGAAGCCGCAAAGATATGTGTAGATTCTACAGGTATAGATATCTTATGGGAAGAAAAATTAATCGGAAGCTCCGCATTGAGTAAAACAAACAGCCTTCTTCCTGGAGAAACAATAGAGTCAATTCAAAATAACAGGATAGCTTTGAAAGGGCCGGCCACAACTCCTGTGGGAAAGAGCTTCCGTTCGGTGAATGTCGCTTTAAGAAAGAGACTAGATTTATATGTAAACTTAAGGCCTGTTTCTTCCCGTTATTCTATTCACAAGTATTACAAAGGAGTTGATATAATAATAGTAAGGGAAAATACCGAGGACCTTTATGCCGGAGTGGAATTTAATGCTGGGGATGAATCCGCGCTCCATTTGCTTAACCTGATAAAAGACAAAGGGTTTGGTGATTTTTCCCAGGATTCAGCTATCTCCTTAAAAATAATTTCCAGACCGGCAAGTTTGAGAATCGCGAAATTTGCTTTTGAATATGCCCGGGAAAATAAGAGACAAAAGGTTAGCTGTGTCCATAAGGCTAATATCCTGAAGTTTACTGACGGGCTGTTTTTAAATTCTTTTTATGAAACCGCTAAAAAGTATCCGGATATGCAGGCGGATGATTATATCATTGATAACTTATCGATGCAGTTAGTAAGCAGGCCGAATAAGTTTGATGTATTAGTCCTTCCTAATCTATACGGCGATATAATTTCTGATTTATGCGCTGGTTTGATAGGAGGGTTAGGCGTGGCCCCGGGCGCGAATATCGGTAAAGATATAGCCGTTTTTGAGCCGGTCCATGGTTCAGCGCCAAAATATGCGGGTAAAAATAGAGCTAATCCTTCGGCTGCTATTCTTTCAGCGGCTTTAATGCTTAGGCATATGGGCGAAAAAGCATCCGCTGATAAAATAGAAAGAGCCGTTGAAGAAATAATCAAGGAAAATAAATTTGTCACCTATGACTTAAAGATTGACGGGGACATGCCCAAAGCTGTTGGGACTCTCCAAATGGCAGAAAAAATAGCTGAAAGAATAAAATCCTATTAACCCAAATAATGCGGTTAGCATTATTTGCCCGCTTGTGCCCGTGAGGGTACCTGTGCCCGCAAGGGTATAGGGCCGGCCCCATATTTTCCACTGGAAAAGTATGGCTTGTGCCCGTAAGGGTAAAAGGTCGGGGTTACCTAAGGGGAAAATGCTGTGTACTCTTTAGTACAACCGCTGTTTAATGTAACTATTTAGGCTG
>Ga0164318_10001848_pt1 | contig 19217 bp, 13 predicted proteins | sample GuaBasSedimGuay9_FD_113734 | JGI IMG/M metagenome (GOLD analysis project Ga0164318, IMG submission 113734) | Subseafloor sediment microbial communities from Guaymas Basin, Gulf of California, Mexico - Guay9, Core 4571-4, 0-3 cm | ecosystem: Environmental > Aquatic > Marine > Hydrothermal vents... | reverse complement strand
CGTCAACAAAATCAACATTTTTGAGTTCATTAAAAGGATATTTTTCAGGGTTATTGGCTGTTAATTGAAGCGTTTTCAAATAATCTTTCAAAATTGGAACTACAACGATTTTGAAATATTCAGCACTGTCATTCAACGGATAACTATCAAAAAAAATTCCTGCAGCTTGTTCAAGTAGAATCATACGCATTTGTTTATTAACACCCGGTTCGTTTAACATTCTGTAAAGGGAAGCTGAAACGGAGAATTTTTCATCAGTAGCGAGCAAATTTGCCAGAGCTTCAGCGTCGTTAATAGCGTTTTGCGCCGCAATTTTAAATTTCTCTTTGTCTTCTTTTGTCCCTTTAGAATTTTTAGCAAATTCAACTGCTTTTTCAATGTCTAAGCGGGCAATAGTGTGTAAAGCCACGCGCCCGAAATCGAGTAGTTCAGCTTTATAAGCATCATTATTTAATTCGTCATTTTTTACTGATGAGATTTTATCAAGGTAAAAAGTGAATTTTTCGCGTTGACCTTTTTCGCCATCATTAATGCCTACCTGCGTAATTGAGAGAGGGAATCTTATTGAAGGAACGCCGAGCTGATATTTATCATAAGCATAAGCGTTAGCTTCCCGGAAAAGTTTTGCGTTTTTTTTACTAAATCTATGATTAAAATACCAGTCAAGAATTTCATCTTTTTTTGATGCGTCGAAAAGGTGGTTCGGCAAATTGCCTGACCAGGCGAAATCGGCGATAATATAATCCAAAAGCGGCGCAACTTGAACGATTTCATTCCAAAGGAAAACACCGCGCAAGCGAGAACCATATTTTTTGTCTTCATCGCTCCATCTTTTCCAAGTCGCCAAAAAATTAGCTATCGGAGTTTGGAACCCGCCGATTCCTACGTCCTGCATAGCATAGCCGACCAAAGAGCCGATAACCCAAGGATGCGGTTTATATTGTTGAGTTAAATCCGGCAAATCTTTCACCAACAAAGTTGGAGGCAGAACGGAAACCATAGTAATATCGTTTGAGAGCGCGCGCACATATTTTTGAGCAGACGCCTCTAATTCGGGGACAGGAACTTCATGAGCTTTACCTGCCCTAACTTTTTCCATAATTTTTTTATTAAACCAAACCGGTTGACCATGCCAGTCCCAATGAAAAAATTCTGCTTTCGGGTCAATTTCAAGCAGCCAATCTCGTGCACAATTAACCGCGTCGGCGAGAGATTTTCCTCTGTCAGGGTCGAATGGATTGTCCGGGTTCGGCTCGCTTTCCTCACGGTAAGATATCCAGTATTGATGGTCCGTTCCAAAAGTTTTAATAAATTCTTTCCAGAGTCGCTGAGTATATTCTTTGCATTTCGGGTCTGTGAAAGCCAAAATTGCCGAGCGGCCGGCCGCGCCGAAATAAGTGTGAGTAGGCACATTCGACCAATCTATCCACTTACCTTTCGGATAAGCGCGTTTAAGAGTGTCTTCAAACTCGCCGAGGTAGAAATTGTATTCAATTTTCATCCCGAGTTTTTCACGAGCGAAAGCGTAAACTTTTTGCATTAAACGTGTGGTTTCTTCCGGCGAGCGACCCCAACCCGAGCGAGGCGACCAGTGCGCGCCCCAGAAGTCATCAATATTATCATTAAAGACTTCTTTGCAATAAGGCGCGACTTCCGGGAACGCCTTTTTAAATGCATCACCCCAAAGTCTTGTATAGCCGACCGGATAAACAAGAACAGAACTGAACCGCGCTTGCGCCATCCATCTTAGATAAGCAATCCACTCATCGTAAGCCCAGTTAGCGGGATGACCTTTATCCGAGCCGTAATATCTGCTCCAAAGCCATTTAGACCTGTAATCATATTTAGGTGTTTTGGCGATTTTTTTTGGTAAAGTTTTATAAGGCGGCAAAACTTTTTCATTGATTTTTTTAGGAATTTGTTCACCGTCTTCAAAGAATCCCATTCCGCATTTATTTTGTAAGAAATCATAAACGCCATACAAAACTCCGCGCGAAGTGTGAGAAACAATAAAAAGTTTTCTGCTATCTGCGGAAGGGGCGATGACATAACCATCACTGTTTTCGCGAACATCAGAGAGTAGTTTTTCAGTAGTGGATTTGTATTCCGGATAAGTATTCGGAGTTGCAAGGATAAAAGTCGGAAGACCGGCTTCCAGTTCGGCGATTTTTTCTGACCGTTTTTCTGTATCGGGATTCGGCATATTCGGATTTTTTGCTCTTGCTTCTATATCTTTCTGAGCTTTTGCCCATGCTTCCGGGAACGGCAAAGTCGGTTTGTCAGGATACCACATTTTTATCGTTGAGTCGCGTAATATAAATTGTTTATTCGAGACACGTGACAAGTACCTTTGAAGTTCTGCGGCAGCATAGCGTTCGACAGTAGAACTGCCGAACCGAATAGCTATTTTGTCATTATTTTGTAAAGCAGAAGCAGCAGTAGAAAGAGTTAATGCAGTCATAATTATTAATATGGTTAATGTTTTCATTTTGGTTAATTCTTGGATGGTTAAGAGTGTGTTGCATATAAGTTTTATATTATAGAAAAATTATTTTTCTATTTTAAGAGGACCAAAAACAGGAATTGACATATTATCTGAATCAACAATGTTTACATAATAATTAGCACGGGGTCCGTAAACAAGTTGAGCGTCCCGCGGGAAAGGGAAATGAGAGTACAATAAAACAGTAGAGGGGTCATCTTTACTAAAATCAATTCGATAAAATTTTTCAACAAGGGTTTTCCCGTTATCAATTCTTAATTCAAAGCCGTAAGGACGCCCCGGAGATTGTAATTTTCCTTTAACGCCTTCATAGGTGACAGCGATGATTTTAGGTGTAAGAAATTTTATCGATTTTAATCTTATTCCGTTATCAGGAGGTAAATCCGATTGAGTCAAAGGTAACGCAATGCGAGCGAATCGATGCGCTAATTTTTTCTGAGCATCATAGGAAATATGTATAGGGTCATTTAAATCATAATCAAAAGCTGAAACCATATACACATTAGAAATTTCCTCGGCAGCAAGCCGCTGGTTTTCCTGTACAATCTGCCAAAAACGCGCGATTTCAGGTGACGCTTCCAATGTTCTGCCGAGCTGCACGGTGATAATGGGAATATTACCAATATCTTTATGAACCGCAGAAACGAATTTTTTAAAGCGTTTTTTGTATGAAGCGGGAATCTTTTCATCAGCCACGAGAGCATCCGATTCGCCTTGATACCAAAGCATACCGCGAACACGTCCGCCGGCTTTTTTCACTTTTTGAAGCATTATGCCGTAAAGACTTGGCTTGCTTTCGTAATAATTTTTTGGGTTCCATTGCTCTAAAGTTGTTCCACCCCACGCGCAAGGAATCAGCCCGATAGGAACAGAAGTTTTTTTGTATAATTCATCGGCGAAGAATCTTCCCGCGCAAACTCCCCAATAATTATTAAATTTAGTTATTTGTAGAATACCTTTAGCTTCTTCATCGGTAATATATTTGTGATATAAATCTACAAAAATTGGGAGTTCGGAATTTTTCATTCTGTGTAACGGGATAGTTGCGGGCTCCCACTTTTCCACAAGACTTAACATATTAACATATTTAGATGGCGGATATTTTTCTTTAGGTTTTGCAACGCCCTGCATATTAGATTGTCCTGCTAAAATCCAGATATCGCCGACAAGGATATTTTTGAAAGTTTTTTTAAGTTTATTGTTTTGAGTTGATAAAGTAATGACATAAGGTCCGCCAACAGGAATATTTTCAATTAAAATATAATTATCATTTTGAGGTTTTACACACTGTTTTAAAACAACCTTGTCATTTTTTTCTTTTACAATAATTTTAACTTCATCACTTCCCTTCCAATCCTCATCTAACTTAACGCGACACGCACCGTTCGAGTCGGTATCGCGTTGAATAACTTGATAATCAGAGTATAATAAGGAATAATTCGCAGGCGGAACCACAAGTGAATTTTCAATAACTGAAGCAACTTGATTAGCGAGTTTTTTATAACCAAGTTTAGTGAAATGGCAACCGTCATTTGAGAGCCATTTTTTTAGGTTAGGCAGGGCAAAGTTGTACAAATCATCGATTTGCACGTTTTCATTTTTCATTAAATTTTCTGCGGCTTTGTTATTTGCTTTAAGCAATTTTTCCGTTGCTTTATCATAATAAATGAAAGGGGTAGTGCTTGCCCAAATTAATTTAGCGTTAGTTTTTTTCAATATGCGAATTATTTTTTTTAAATTAGCTATGTATTCTTTGGTTGTATGCCTGTGGTAGCAGTCTTCAACTTTAATTTTACCTATATCTTCATCTCTGACCATTTTACCATTATGCATATAATGAGTGTCCCAAATTCCGAAATTAAAATGAATAACATCCCATTTTTCCCCTGCAATCCATTTTTCAATATTTTTCGCGCCGAATTCCGAATGCTCACAATTGACTTCCGGTCGAAAAACATCAGCTTTGCCTTCGAGTAATTTTCTTACCGGCACGGTGTAACCTATTGAGATAGAATCACCGATAATTAAAACATTAGGCAGATTAGGATTGTCTATTGGATTCGCCATTGGATTTTGCAAGTAAGCCGGGAGTATTTTACCTGCCGTTTTTTTCTCACATTGAGCAGGTGAATTTAAGAAAGATAGTGCCATTATTAATACGAGTTTGGAAATTATAGCTTTGTGGTCTTTCATTTGTATTTGTTTTGGGGTGAAATTTTACTTGTAATCACATCATATTTCTCCGGAGCACGCTGATGGAAACAGCGGCTGTGTTTTCGTTGATCCCGCAACGCTGCTAAATCTATTTCCGCGGTAATGTAATGGTCGCCTGTTTCATTAACACGAGCAAGAATTACATTTGGATATATGCCTATCATAGTCCCGCTGCCCGCGGCAAGATCGGTAGCAATCATAGCGATATAATTTCTATACATATCCGATTTAACGAGAAAATCTTCGATAGAGCCGGCTCTACCGTTAATCCAGCAGACTATTTCCGCGCCTTTCAGCGAAAGTATCCGCGCTGATTCAGGGAAATAACCATCGTAGCAAGTCATAATTCCAATAGTACCGAAATCCAATTCAAATACCGGAAAGTCCGTTCCGCATTTCATATTCCATTCCTCGTCGTTTTTGTTTGGCGGCCAGAAATACGGCGGAGCCCCGACAGCGGGGTGCACTTTATTAAACCTGCCAATTATTTTTCCGTCACGTCCGAAGAGGAAAGCTGTATTAGAATATTCGCCGTTTTCAAATTTTTCCCAACCGCCTACGATGACATAAATATTATTTTTTTTAGCGGCTTTTGCTACGGCTTTAGTTTGTGGGCTTGGCACTTTAAATTTTCCAAGCAGGTATTCCGGAAAGACGATTAACTGCACATTTTCTTTTCCCGCGCGGTCAATGTATTCCAAGATTTTTGTTAGAGGGTTGTATTTATCTTTTCCCGGAGTAAAGAGTTGAACGGCGGCAACTTTAACTTTTTTCCAATTTTTCCAAGATGCATTTTCCGAATTTTTTGAAGCATTCATTTTTTTAGTAATTATTTTATTAGTTTGAGAAATACCGAGATGGCATAGTAAGATTGATAGAAAGATGATTTTTTTCATAATATTAAAATTTTAATAGATTAGAAATTTATTATTTTATTTTAAATGAACATAAAAGTAATAAACATGAAAATATAAAAAATACGTTAAATGGTTCCGGAACAACACTACTTACATAAAATTCAGTATTGCCGGTTACATTAGTGATTATCAACCAATTTTTATCGGACACATATTGATATTGCGCATCTTCAAAATCTTCTACAGAAGCGTTTTTTTCTTTTGACCATATAAAAACAGGTTTATTAGTAACATTTGCCAGTAGAACACTATATTGATTTGGTCCCCAGCCGTCTGTGGCAAAACGCAAAGAATTTGTAGAATCATTAATCACAACAACTTCACTTGCCGCGCGTGCACAAACCATTTATTTGTTATCTGGTCTCCATTTCCTTCAAATATCTGTGCGGTCAATTCCGTACCATCGCCGTCAGGGTCATTGTAAACAAAAGCGATTGTGAATTTATATCCGAAAGCTAATGGAGCATATTGAGAAATTGAATATTCTGTCAATCCCATATCACGCCATCCGCTTTTATTCCAAATAAAAGATTGGTAATAGCAGGCGTAAGGAATCGGAGTATTTCCTGTTCCGTCATTTCCCAGCAAACCGCATTTTCTCATTTGCCCCAAAGCTTGATACCATTTTTGAAGGCTTGGATTTCCACTTTCACAATCAGCCCAAGTCATCCATCGCGACCATTGTATTCCTGGTGCCGGTCCAAAAGCTTGAGGCCCGGGCGCTTCGTGAATATTTGGAGTAGTAAAATATGATTCTGCCCAACGGGTTGGACTCCACCATTGTCCCGACGGATAACTCCAAGGAAATGTAAGCGCCTGAACTTGAAATCCATGCTTTAAAATCAAACGATGTCCACGGTCCAGCGAATCAGGGATGCCATCCGGTGTGGCACCGGAAAAATTGGCAATAGAAATCAAAAATACTGTTACAAGCCAATAGCGAAATATATTTTTAATCAAAATTTTTATGTCTTTTTGTTAGTAATGTGTTATAATTTGCATTAATAATTGTTCTTTTATTATACCATTATTTTTAATTATTGTAAAGCGCTTTTATTTCGGCATTGGCTGCTCGTCTATTGTGGGTCCGTCAATGACAAGAATATCAGGCCCGCCTTCGGGATTTTTTTTGAAATAAGCACGATCAATTGCCAAAGCGCGCGGTAAACTATTTTTTAAATTTTTGTGAGTATGATAAACACAAAACAATTCTGATCCGTCCGGTGATTTGATAAACTCGCCGTTTCCCGTTCCGCTGACAAAATCATTAGCTTTTAATATAGGGTTATTTTTATATTTTTTCCAAGGACCAAGCGGATTTTTTGAAGTGGCATAACTGATAGCATAATCTTTGCTTAAATAATGAGCGCCGGAATAAGTTAAATAATAAATTCCTTTGTGTTTGAGCATAAACGCTCCTTCGTTTATAGGAGCTAACGGTTTATTTTGTCCGAATTCCCAAGGTTGATCCGGTCTAAGACATTCAGTAATTGTTTCTTCTTTCATAGTAAGAAAATCATCATTCAATTCAGCACCGAAAACAACATTACCTCTGTCGAATCTAACGAAAAAAATATAAGTTTTTCCGTCATCATCAGTAAAAATTCCGGAATCGATTTCACAGAAATTATGCATTGGTTTTTTAATTTTTTGTTTAAAAGGCCCGAGAGGAGAATCACTTGTAGCCACAACAAGATGTTCATCAACGGTTGGAAACATATAAAATTTTCCTTTTTTTTCGATAACTGCGCCTGCAAAAAACCATTTATCGCCCCAAACATTTTCAGCCGACAAAGCCAGACCGTTATCAGCTCCGCAAGGGCCTTCCCAATTAACCAAATCAGTAGATTTATAAACGGGAATACCCGTTTTGACAAATTTTTCCGCGGTAACGTAAAGATAATAAACACCATTATGCAAGAGAAAACAAGGGTCAGCGCAGTCTTTAATCAGCCCGCCTTTATTGCGGAAACTTTTTTGGAAAAAATTTCTAAAAATCATTTTTTTTGTATCTTTAAATATAATCGGCACTGAATCATTTTTACGTTTTACGTTTTTATTAACCTGAAGGATAGTACATCCGCCGGCATCCAAATAAGCAATATTCCACTTTCCAATATTCGGAAAGATTTTAAATTTTTCCGGGTTGGTTTCAATTTCAACATCAATATTATATTTGCTGCCAACAGCAATAGCAGCAGAGTAAATAATAAATATTAAAACTAAAGATTTTATCATAAATATTTAAATTACAGATTTAAGACTGATTAAAAGCCACATTAATAAACGCGAGCATATTTTCTAAAGGAACATCCCCTTCAACAGCATGAGCCGGAGCAAGAATGTAACTCCCTTCTTTGCCTAATTCAATAAGTTTTCGAGTTTCAATTTCCACATCCTTTGTAGTGCCAAAAGGAAGCGTTTGTTGAGTAGAAATACCACCGTGAAAAGATAGCTTCCCGCGATATTTCGGGAGCAGACTCCAAACATCCATAACTTCCGGCTGGAACGGGTTAAAACAATTGAGCCCAATATCTATGAGGTCATCGAACAGTTCATCCACATCGCCGCACGAATGAATAAAAACATATTTTCCGGCATCTTTTACAACAGAATACATACGTTTTAATTCAGGGAAAATGAATTTTTTCCAAAGTTTATAGCCCATTTGCAAACCGTGCTGCTGCCCCCAATCATCACCGAAATAAACGGCATCAATATCAAACTCCAAAGCTTTTTTAACTTGAGCAATATTATAATCAGCAATTTGCCGAAATAAGTCACGAACAAAATCAGGATTATCATAAAAATCCATCATCAAAGGTACCATACCTCTTAATGTCCAAGCACGTTCATAGAGAGAAAACCCAATATTAAAGACACGAAAACAATCAGGATATTTTTCGATTTTTAAGTTTATATCATCAAAAAATCGAGGGTCCAGAGGATCAGGGAAATTGTAAGAGTTCAAGTTAGGTTCTGAAAGTTGCGGAGACAGAACATTACCAATATCTTTATCAACACTACGGTCCCAAATAACGCCGAAAACATCTTCCACCATTTTATTACCAATATTTTTAAAGAAGCCGATATTACTTCCAAGCTCAAGAATATGGTTATTAAGAACACCTTGTAAATCATCAGTTTCATAATGTTTTTTTAATTTTACGGATGCTTCTTGCGTAAAAGAAAATGACCAGGGGACATAAGGCGGTTTTTCCCCGTCAAGCACTTTAATAATTACTTCTCTTTTAGTTATAATAATCTTTAGCCTACTACTTAAACTTTTTAAAAATATTTTCCCAGCGTTTTTTCATATCAGGCAAATAATAAAATGGAACGTATCCTAAATTCAAATAAGTCTTAATTGCCGGAAGACGAAAATCGTCAGTTAATAAATATATTTCACGATAACCTAATTCCAGGAATCTTTTGGTAACAGCCGCGCATACAACGCGTCCCAGTCCTTTTCCGCAATGAGAAGGATTAACAGCAACCCAGCCTAATTCGCCTCCGTTTGGAAAATATTCCGACGGATTGTCTGTTCCCACAGCGGTTCCAACAAGTTCCGAGCTTTCAATATGTTCAATAAAAAAGAGACCGTTTGGAATGACTTTTTCAATGACCGAATTAAAATTATCATTGTTCCATTCATCGAAGCCCGCGGATTTCATCAAATTAATATAAGCTTCTTTATCACCGTCTTGAAAATTTCTCAGCAAATAACCTTCAGGAAGTTTCCATTGTAATGAATCTCCTAAACGTTCTGCCGGCCAGTTCATCAATAATTGTTTAGCCATTTTATAATATTTTGTTAAATTAAACTTTAAATAATTAAACCCACGTTCTTGAATCCGGAACAGAAAGCCATTGTCCGTTTTTTCGTATGGATTCTTGGCTTATCAGCCCTGGAAGTGTCATATCCATAGTTTGATGAATCCCGATAGGACATTCAATTTTACCTTGAATAGAATCAATCCAATCAATCATTTCAAAATAATCACCGCCTCCATGACCGGCTTTAACAGCTGCTTTAGGCGGTGAAAACCAGATGTCCGGTAAATATTTTTTTGCGAGATTGTCTATGGTAATTAATTCATCAACATTATGCCATTCGATTTTTTTGCTTAGTTCTCTAAACCATATTTTCCCGTCATTCACAAGTCCGCCTCTGCTTGATTCATAACAGCCGTCTGTTCCCTGAAGTTGATAATTGGTCATAGCGTGAGGGCGGTCTGATAACAAATCGACGCGAATTTTAATTAATGCGCCTTTAACCGTTTTGCACAACATCAGACTTGTATCTTGAGCGAAAAATTTCTTTTTGTTATCTTTATAATGTTTACCGCTGCCAATACAACAAACAGAGCTGATACGGTCGTCAGCCATCCATTGCAATATAGGACCGAGACTATGAGTTACGTATGTTATGCCATCAATTCCCAGTTGCCATTTTCTCCGCCAAGGAGTTTTTTCGGCAAAGTCTTTAATGTTGTGCAGATATTCACCTTCTGCATAATATAATTCTCCAAAGAGTCCTTTGCGAGCTAATTCTTTTATTAAAACATTGTGTTTTGTGTAAGTATAATTCTCCGCCATCATGTATATGGCATTTGATTTTTCGCATGCTTTAACAAGACGCTTGCATTCTTCAATTGATACTGCGGCAGTAACTTCACACAAAACGTGAATGTTTTTTTCAAGAGCTTTTATTGATTGTTCCGCGTGAAGCGGCATTGGAGTTGCAATTATGACTGCCTGAATATCCGCTTTCTCAAGCATCTCATCATAATCGGTGTATTTTTCTTTAGCGCCTAATTTTTCTGCCGCGTTATTTAATCCATTTGGATCAATGTCGCAAACTGCATGAATTTCAACATTATCAATAGAATCACAAACATCTTTAAAACTGGCTCCCCGTCCGCAAGCGCCAACGATACCTATTTTTATTTTTTCAGATTTACGCATAATTTTAAAGTTGCAAAGTTTTATCGTGATACTTCAAAAAAACTTGCAATATATTTCATGCTTTTTCTTAGAAAAAGCTCCGGTATTACTACCAAAAATCGGTTTTTAAGGGACGACTATGTAGCATTTTAAATGATATGGTTTCGGTTTATTCCCAGTTGTCCGTACGAAAAACAGATGCCGGCAGACCGGTGGCGTTACAGAGATTCGGTTCCGGCGCGTCGCCCCAAGCAAATCTTACTGCGACCGGTTTTTCCACTTTATCGCTGTAAACAATAATTTTATTATCTTTAATTTCCGCGGATGCCGGGAAAAACTTTTTGTCTTTACCGGCAATCTCAAAATGGGACGGCGGGTTACCATCGCGCGTCCTTAATCCGTCGGCAAAATCAAATGACAAAATAATTTTATTTCCCGAAATTTTATAACTTTTGTAAAGCGGTCCGGAAAAAACAAGATTTGTAAATCCGTAATCTTTTGCAAAAGCCCAAAGCGCGAGCCGGTGCCCGACAGTAATTTTATCCTTCGGATGAATATTATCGGGGTTCCCGATGTCCAGAGTTACCGCCATTCCGGTGTTCGTGAGTTTCAAGGAAAGGAACTGCGCTTCCCTCAGAAGCCCCGCAGATAAATTTCCCCTGTAACTGTATTTGAACGGCGCGATTTGCACAAAGTAAAAAGGAAAGTCGCCCTGATTCCATTCGGAACGCCAGCTCTTTATCATTTCCGTGAACAGTTCGCGGTAACTCTTCGCGGTACTTACGTTCGATTCGCCCTGATACCAAAGCGCGCCCTTTATCGCGTAAGGAATTAAAGGAGCGATCATAGAGTTGTACAAAACAACCGGCGATTTGTAACATAACTGCATCGACAGCGGTGCTTTCGGCAATTTTGTTCCGGCATATCCTTTTTTATATTCCCACTCGCCCGTGAGCAAAACGGCTTTTTTCTTTTCACCGCTCGGATAAATTTTCATAGACTTGGCGGGACCGCGTAAGCCGCCGTCGTATTTCGAGCAGTAGTTCCAGATAACAATAGAATTTGTTCCGGTGTGTAATTGGAAGCCATTAATTTCATAATTTCTTTGGTGACGCCCGAGCCCGAAAATCAATGTCTTTCCGGCTATGTTTCCGTTTATCCAAACAATATCTTGCCCGTTAATCGCGCCCGGATTAACATTTAAGACTTTATTTTTCCAATTTTCCGGAATGACAATATTTTTACGCAGCCAGACGGAACCGTGATAATTGCTTAATTCCGAACTCGTTTTATCCCAAGTGACCGGCAGGTCAATTTTCTTCCACGAATCCGCGTTGAAAGCGGGGGACATCCATTTTTCAGCAAACCCTTTGTCGAATTTCTTTAATTTGTTAAACCATTCTTTTTTTTCACGCTCCTTCATTAAAACAAAACACTTGTTGTTTTTGTATTTTTCAAGTTCTGAAACAATTTTTTGATAATTCTGAAACTTTTTAAGAACGTCGGCTTTCATCCAACTTTCAACTTTGGTTCCGCCGAAGTCAGCGGCGATTAATCCTACCGGCACGTTCAATTTTTTGTAAATTTCGAGCGCGAAAGTGTAACCTACGGCGGTGATTTCAGGAACTGTTTCCGGAGAACTCACTTCCCATTTGCCACGGCAGTTATCACATTCATAAGGTTTAAAATTAAATTTATAAACATTAATAAATCTGATATTTGAATTTGTGGCGGAATTAATAAATTCTTTCGCGCCGTTCATTCTTCTCAATGGGAACTGCATATTCGATTGTCCGGAACAGAGCCATACTTCGCCGACGAGAATGTTTGTCAAAACAATTTTGTCGTTTGCGGTTTCAATCGACATTTTTTGTGGATTGCAAACGGCATTTAGTGGCGACAGTACGATTTTCCATCGGCCTTCCGCGTCGGCAAAAACAGATTTTTTCTGATTCATAAACTCAACAGTAACCTTTGCCGCCGGTTCTGTTATCCCCCAAACAGGAATTTCAACTCCGCATTGCAACACCATATTGTTATTGATTACAGCCGGAAGTATTAATTGTGCTTTGACGTAAAAAGTCAGTAAAAAAAGATAAGAAAAAAAGACGATTATAGTTTTCATGATTGTAAACGCTGATATTAATTATTATTTTTCTTTAAGTATTATATCAAATAAGCATTAAAAAGATATTTACAGAATTTTTATAATTAAAATCTGAAATCAAATAACTACTCCACCTTTGCCTTTGGCAACTTTACCCACTCCTTAAAAAAGTGATTAGCGAGAACACGAAGTGTTTGAAACAAAGAGGTTGAAATTATTATTTTGGACAAGAATGATATTGAATAATTATAATTAGAACTGCACTTTTACATTTTCGCGCCCGGTTTCATCCGCTTCAAAAAATTCTGATTCTTTAAAATTAAACATTCCGGCAATGATGTTTTTAGGAAAAATTTGAATCGCGTTGTTGTAAGTCATGGTTGAGTCATTATAATGCTGGCGCGCGAATGCGATTCTGTTTTCCGTGCTGGTCAATTCTTCTTGCAGCGCGAGCATATTTTGATTAGCTTTTAAGTCGGGATAATTTTCAACAACGGCGAATAAACTTTTAAGAGTTTGTGTGAGTTGACCTTCCGCTTTTGCCTGTTCTGCGACGCCTTGCGCGTTCATCGCCATATTTCGCGCCTGAACGACTTTTTCCAAAGTTTCCCGTTCGTGTTTAAGATAACCTTTTGCTGTTTCAACGAGGTTTGGAATCAGATCGTGCCGGCGTTTTAGCTGAACATCAATTTGTGATCACGCATTTTTCACACGGTTCCGTAAACGAACAAGCGAGTTATACATTCCTATAACTACAAAAACTATAATAGCGATAATTACTAATGCAATAATTAATCCTACACTCATATCAAACTCCTTTGTTTAAACTTATAAATCAAGTTAAATATTATTAAACATTATACTATTCTTTACATAATGTGTCAATTCAATTTTTTTAAATTTTATATCGAGCCGCAACTCCATGTTTAGTAAATTCATCACACGCAAATCCCTGCCATTTGGGGTCAAGACCAATTGATTCATTATCTACATAGTATCCTGCTATAAAACCTCCCCGACTGTGCCACAATTTATCCAGCATTTCTCTCGCTTTACTCCGAATAATATTTTCGTCAAAAGACTGCAATGTTTTTTGTATGTCAACGGGACACCAGAAGGTGATTTTTCCTTTCTTCTGATGGGAGACAAGTACGTCTATACCGTGCAGATCAGGCTGGTCGAACTGTAAAACATCAATTCCTGCTTCCATCAGTCCGGGAATAATGGCTTCTATTTTCCCGCACGAATGCATAAACACTTTAATTCCGAGATCGTGAGCTATACCGCATAGTTTTACAAACCGCGGGAAAAACTCTTCCCGCCACATGTTGGGACTGATGAGTGTCTGGGACTGTGTTCCCCAGTCTTCAAGGAACATAACACCGTCAACGCCGGCTGCGGCATAATTACGAATCATATCTTCCACCATATTGTCAATACGGTTATGCAGTTCGTGCATACGGTCAGCTTCCAAAACCAAATCCATTAGATATTGGTCGAGTTTTCTCATTTTACGAGCAATATTGAATGCGAAACCGGGTATTTGTCCCAATAACCATTTATCAGGATTTTGTGCACGCATATCCGACACGCATTTATAATCTTCCGGCTTGGAATAATCCGGAAGTTTATAATAATCAAAAGCTGATATATTTTCCAGTACCCCCATTACAACTTCACCTTTAGATGTAGCGTCAATACGTCTCCAAATATTACCCCATTCATCTGTTCGTTCCCATTGAGATTTCCCAGTTTTTTTCCAGCCTGTCGCGTGTGTTTTGGCATTGCAAAACGCGTCGCGCATGTCTGAATCGCCGTATGTCCTGGCAACTCTTTCAGGTTTTGAATATTCAATAGTCCGACGAATTATTTCTCTTGATGTCATTTTATTCCTTTTTTCTATGTTGTTGGTAAGTCTCCCTTTCTTAAAGGGAGAACTCCACCGGAAGCAGTCAAAGAAAACATATTTTCTTTAATGGCTAATGCGGCAATATCACATCGATGGAGTAAAAACCTGCCGGTGTGTCCGTAGAATCAGACGTTTTGTAGTTACAATTACTAATGGCGTTGATTGTCTCAACGAGTCTTGCCGCTCCGGAAACGAGGTTGGTGCGGAACCAGACACGGTAGGTTCGGCCACTGTAAATATCGAAGTATAACTCGGAGGAAATATTGTTTCCGGAGGTGATAAAGGCGGCAGTAAAGCTGAGAGGATCAGCGGGTTCATAGGGGTCAGTTCCGGCAATCGTTTCTTCGAGATCGCTGTACGCATCGCCATCGGAGTTGATATCCAGAAAGTTCGGGATTCCATCGCCGTCGATATCGTCAAGGCCTTCCTCGCTGTCGGGGATGGTATCGCCATCGGTGTCAATCACAGGACCGTCGGGCAGTGAGACGGGCGGGCGATCTTCAGGTGCTTTGCGGTCTATCAGGTCGAAGACGAATCCACCGGGATGCGCCGTGCCAAGATAGGTATATTCTTCCATGTTAAGAGTCGCCGGTTGTTCCTTAAGCAAAAGGACATTCCCAAGGGTGAGGTCAGAGGGGGAGTCTGTGGAAAGAACCAGCTTAACATCTCCAAGCTGAAGATGGCCGCGCAGGATAAATCGATAGTTTTTTTCCAACGGTCCGATTTCGAAAACTTGACGCATATCCGGCAGGTCAAATCCTTCGTTTTGAACCGCAATGGTCAGGTTGGTAACCGTCGGACTGGAGGCGGTGAAAGTGAGATCGAACCGGTTACCCATGGAGAGCTTGCCGATCGGGGCATTCACCAACCCTTTTGCCAGGATGGAAACCGTTGGCAAATCATATACCGTTTCTACATTCCATTGGCAGCGGAAGGGGACGGCATATATTGAGCCTTCCCAGTGCCCGGAAGAATCAAGACTTTTTAACAGACCGACGGTCTGACTGTCGGTACCAATATTGGCAATGTTGAATTGACGGCCATCAAAATCGCAGATGCGTATCTGTGATGTTCCGCCCGCGCTTCCCGTGCGGGGATTATCTCTCTGTACGAAGGCGGCGATGGAGTCATGCTGCTGCTGGAAGGTGCTCGAATTCCCCAGATAGAGATAGTGAACCCAGGCGCAGCCATGGGTGTTAAGGTAATCCATTTGTGCGGCGCTGTTCGCCGAAGAGCCTTCAATAAAGCTGTACTCGCCCATTCCCCATTGCCGGTAGCCGGAAGTGTAAGCTGCTTGGAAAATACTTTTCGTTTTAGTGTAGTTGATGCCAAAGCGCGTAAAGCCAAAATTTACCTCTGCCGAGGCGACATAGTCAACAGGCGTCACACGGGCGTCTTCGTCAAGTTCTCGGTTACCGGCACTGAGATCAAAAAAGGTATAGAGGTCGGGGATTTGGTGGCTGGTAATGGTCTCCGGAGCAAAGCCGGCTGAAAGGGCGATGGCGTAGGATTGGGATAAACGATAATTGATGATATAGCGGTTGAAAAGAATCCACTCTTTCCAGTATGGATTGTTGATATCTCTGACGTCCCACGCGGCGCGCCCCACATCGCGCGGCGCGTCAAAATGTGTTGTGAACGGCGTGCCGAAGATTGCGTTGACGTTAGTTAAGCTGCCGTATTTCCCAACGAGGTAGTCGCGGAACGCAATAATCATAAGCGGGTTATAATCTCCCTGCGACCCGGCCAGATCGGGAATTTCCCATTCGTGGTTGGGTTCAACAGCGACAAAATGCTCGGGATTTGAGCGAAAGGTCGGTGCCAGCGCTTGAAGAAAAGTGTTAACCCCGTTGGTGAGATTGTGGTCTAGCACGGGATCGTTCGGACCATAGGTTTTGGAGAGGAACTCCGAAGGCACATCGCCACCATAATCGGCATTGACCAGCGATTCATTGAATCTGGTGAGCATGTAATATTTTGGGAATCCGGTGTCGCCGTAAAGCACCACAGGTGGATCGTTGTCGGTCGCGTCGCCCGCGAAGGCTTTGAAATTGGGATAGGAATAATCGGGATTAACCTGCATGAATTCGCGGTGGGTTATGGTTGGCTCCCAAACAGAGGGAAGGGCAGAATTGTAGGTATTGATTTCGCTTAAAGCATTCCAGTGATCAACGCGCAAGTGGCGGTATTTCATGTTTTTCGCATAAGTGCCGTCCGGGAAGGTTCCGTACGAAGGTGTTTGGCTGTCGGCTATCCAAAACTTGTTCTCACGCTCACCGATATTGACAGATCCTTCTAACGATGCCGTTCCGCTGTCGGTGGGGAGGCGGTAAATATCCACGTAAGAAAACGTGGCGCCGGGGCGCGAGCCGAGGATGCGACCGGAATCGAAGATGTCGGGACTGAGATAGTCGGTGGACTGTGCCCCGCCTAAAGTTATGTCGCGCGTCGCACCGGTCGGATAGACCAGCACAGCTTTGCGGGTAGATGGGCTGTAAACCAACAGCCCGTCAACATTTCCGGTTGCGAATCGGCTTAGGCGATAGTCGCCGCCGCTCAGAGAAGGCAGCGTCACGCTGGCAACCTGCAAGCCATCGGTGCGGTAGAACACGGCACGCAACGGATTTTGCGCAAGTACAGCTACGAGGTCGTGATCGACCCAGTCAACGAAACGTCCGGCTTCGATGTCGAACGGTGGAATATACTCCGCTCCGAGTGTGAAGCTGCCCTGCAAGCCGCCGAATTCATTAAAAAGGCGAATCTCGCGAATGCCGGTATCACTCGAAGGAGCGGTTGCGATCTGCATGCCCTCACCGTCAAAGTTACCAACGGCAACATCGACTCCCCCGCGTACTGTCGGAGGATATGCCAGGAAGCGAACTTGGTGCGTCTGGTGTTCGTCGAGCACCACGACAAAGGTGTAGTTGCTCGGATGCGCGCTTTCGCCCGCAACAATGCGTGGAGCAAGCGGTACCGGACTGGTTACGCCGTTGTCGGCTAACTTCTCGAGATGGCTTGGAAGATCAAGAAATTCATCACTAACCACAACACCGACCTCGCTGTTATTATCCGATACTCTCGGTAAAGCCCGGTTGCGCACCGGCTCAGGAGGGATGTCCGTAAGCGCATAAAGAAGCGACTCTTCCGTGTACGGTTTATAACGGAGTTCAATTTGGTTCAGGGTATAACCGGCAGTTGCTTCCGAATCTTTCTGCGCGTGAAACTGCAAGGACAATCCGCCGGAGCCGATACTTAATCCGGAGAACCCGTTGGTAGAAACCGGGACATCGTCAAGATAGACATTGCCCCACCGAGCTAACCGATCCATTTTAATGCGGATATCCACATCGCCGTCCTGAGTGAAAGTTGTGCTGCTGAGCAAAGAGCCGTTGCTATAAACTTTTGCGGTCCCGTCTGGTTTTAGCTCCAGCGCCAAAGGAGAAGAATCCTCCACATCACCTGCCCGCCACGCAAAGCCAATGCTAAGCGAGCTGTTGCCGCTCGAAGCTCCGAAAGCGACCGTTGCTGTGATTTCAAAGATTTTTTCGAGAGGAGTAAATGCCGGACCAGAATAGATATTCCGTTCGTTGTTTTCACTCAAGTTAAAAGTAACCGCGGGTAAACTCAGATACGGTTCCGATTCGGTATTATCACCCGGAATGCCAAAATCTACCGCGGCAACGTGATGCAGAGTGATACCGCGATTAATCCCTTCAGAAAACGGGTCAAGACGTAAATCATAAAGCGTGTTTGCCCATTGATTCGCACCGTATGGAAGCAGGTAGTAGTTAACATGCCCTTCCGGGGTCGGGAATATCAGTTTACGCTCGGCGGAAAATCCGCGCGCAGAAGTAGTTCCATAAAATACTACAGCATTTTCTGCTGCACCATCGTCGATTTTCATATCAAAGCGCAGTGCGCCATAGGTTGCTACATTGATGCCCTTCGAGCCAAAATTCAACCAGTAAAGTTGAGGGTCTCCTCCCGTTGTGCGAGCGCGGAATGAGCCTGCGGGAGCTGTCTCTTTTACCATGGAATGCAGGGTCGGGTCATCACCGCCGTTGAAATCGGCGATCACGATTTCTGTTGCTTGCGTGGTTCCACAAAAAACCGAAAAAGCTGTAATTATAACTATTATTTTGTGTTTAAATGATTTCATAAATTTGTTTTTATTTCTTTTCTACCAACCCTTAATTACAATTGCTTAATCATTTCTGCGAATGTTCTGGTTTTGTATGTAGGAAGAACAATTGTTTCATCCTGCTTGTAAATCGGGTCAATTGGAAGATGCGGCAAGTTTTTAATCGCATTTTCTTTTATTTTTTTTATTTTTTCATCTTCATCACCAACAGGTTTACGGTCAAAATAAACAGCTGCATCCGGCTGTACTTTGTCTAATGTAGCATAAACGCCGACATCATCACCGGTTGGATTAGATATTTCAAAATAATAATTACCGGAAAGAATTCGTGATTTTGCTTTGACGGAAGTTAAATCAGTTTTCAATTCCGAACGGGCTTTATCTACAAGTTCTTTAGCTTCTGAAACAGCAAGAATCAAACGCAATCTTGCAACAAGCATATCAACATATTTAGTAACCGGAACCGGGAAATTAAAATT
>Ga0164318_10001847_pt1 | contig 19217 bp, 19 predicted proteins | sample GuaBasSedimGuay9_FD_113734 | JGI IMG/M metagenome (GOLD analysis project Ga0164318, IMG submission 113734) | Subseafloor sediment microbial communities from Guaymas Basin, Gulf of California, Mexico - Guay9, Core 4571-4, 0-3 cm | ecosystem: Environmental > Aquatic > Marine > Hydrothermal vents... | reverse complement strand
ATTATAGAACGATTATTTACTGAAACAGAGGATAATTTTTCCAAAGTTTGTGCCGAATTATTCAATGATTGTCTTAAAATTCCTTGTAAATTCATTGGAGATTTATCTCTTCATGAACCTGATTTATTAATTGAAGTTGAAGGAGGGAAAATTGCTGTAGAATGTAAGCGGAAAACCGGGAATAAATTTGTATCTGCAACAGAAGCTGAAGAGATATTTGGAAAAGGAGCAAAGTATAATCCTATAGCAAAAGTAACAATCGGTTATCCTGATTTTGAAGATGTTGCCAAGCAAAATGCTGATAAGACAAAAATAACTCTCATTACTCACGTAGCTTTAGCTGAAATGGTTTTAGCATTTTGGGAGGGAAGAATATCCCAAGAAGAAATAATAGAAATACTAAAGAGTGGTAAAATATGTGGAAAGCATTTCCAAATAAATCTGTAATTTCGGGACGGAACTCTTCGCAACTTCGTTGCTCGCCCTTCGGGTCTGCTAACAGGCGGATCTGTGGCTCGCTCACGCTCGCCCAAATTTGCCCCGCTTACGCTCCACAAAACGTTATCTGCAATTGGTCGCAAAAGAGGGTATGAAATATGATAAAGGAGGAAAAAATAGAGTTTGAAGAAGGAGAAGAACAACCCTTAGAGGTCTTACCTGAAAAAAGACGTGTTTATTCAGACAAAACTGATAGAAGCATTTTTGAGTTATACAGGCAGTATCAAAAAGGTAATTTAGAACTTCGACCAGAATTTCAGAGACTTCATGTTTGGGATAATAAAAAGTCCAGTCGCCTAATAGAATCCGTATTAATGGAAGTCCCAATACCTGTTATCTACTTGAGTGAAGAATCTGATGGAAAATATTCAGTAATTGATGGGCAACAAAGATTAAATGCGTTTTTTAACTTTCTTGAAAACAAATTGAGATTGCGTGGTTTAGTAGTGTTACCGGAATTGAATGGTAAGAAGTATCAAGAGATACCTTCAAATCTTCAAGATAAGTTTGAAAATTCTACTATTCGTATTATAGAAATAAGACGAGAATCTCAACCAGATGTAAAATTTGAAATATTTGAAAGGCTGAATACTGGTGCGGTTCAACTCAATGCTCAAGAATTACGCAATTGTATCTATCGGGGGAGATATAATGATTTGTTAGCGAATCTTGTCGAAGATAAAGATTTCCAATTTTTATTAGGTCTCAAAGAACCTCATTATCGCATGCAAGATCGAGAATTAATCTTACGCTTCTTTGCTTTTTATCATAATACTCATCTCAAATACACTCCTTCGATGAAACATTTCTTAAACAAGGATATGGAAAAGTATCAAAATTTAAGCGATGAGGATGAAAATGAACTTAGAAAAATATTCCGAAAGAGTGTTAAATTGGCAAAAACAGTTTTTGGTGATAAAGCTTTTAGACGCTTTGTTTTAGGCAGTGATGAGGATCCAAATGGTTATTGGGAAACACGGAAGATAAATAAAGGCTTATTTGATATAATAATGTTCGGTTTTACATTATATGAGGAAAATCAAATCATCCCAAATAGTGATGCAATAAGAGAAGAATTACTATGGCTTATGACTCACGATATAGCTTTTATAGATACAATAACCGTTACCACTGATAGAAAAGATAAAATCCATACACGTTTTGACAAGTGGCTTTCTGCACTTAAAGAGATTGTAGGAACTCCTAGAACAGAACCTAGAACCTTTTCTCTACATTACAAAAAACAACTCTGGGAGTCTAATCCTACTTGTGCTATTTGTGGACAAAAGATTCATATTATTGATGATGCTGAGATTGACCATGTAGAACAGTATTGGCGAGGCGGGAAAACAATACCTTCAAATGCAAGGCTTACTCATAGGTACTGTAACAGGGCAAGAAGTCGTTCTGAGAATATGCTACAAGAAACCCAGGTACCGCCACCAAGAACTAAAATTACGAGAGTCCGTGGAGCTATCCCCCAAAAAGAATATCGTATACCAATTTTAGAGGCTCTTCTAGAAAAAGGTGGCAAAGCATCACAGGGTGAGGTTTTTGAAATCATAGAGCAAAAGATGAGTGGGGATTTTAATCACCTAGATCTTGAGACTCTTAGTGATGGTTATACTAAAAGATGGCAGAAAATGGCAGCTTGGCAAAGATACACTATGGTAAAAGAAGGACTTTTGAGGTCTGACTCCCCAAGAGGAATTTGGGAAATTACAGAGAAAGGTAAGAGATTCTTGGAGAATAACAGATGATTAAAAGCGATCAACAGCAGATAACACGGTGCATACGGCTATGGGCTTACGCCCTTCGCCCCAAATTCCCTTCGGGGAACTTCAGATACGCTTGGAACGTTATATGACATTCCGCCCGCCTCTAAAGGAATTATTTTTGGGGGGGTTTCGTTGCAAAGAGAAAACTTTTTAAATACGTGTATGTATATATCAATAATGATACATAAAGAGGTTGGAACATGCCAAACAAACGAGTAACCCTATCAGTTGATGCTAAAACTTATGATGAATATAAAAAATACTGCGAAGAAAAGGGCATTATCTTATCTAAACAGTTTGAGTTATTTATGAAAGAGGAAATTAAAAAATTCAAAAGGAGTAAATAATATGGCTGAACAAATAAATAAATTTATTAATAGGATAATCTGTGGAGATAGTTTAGACTTAATAAAACAAATTCCAGACGAATCAATAAACCTAATTATAACTTCTCCACCATATTTTAAACAAAGAGATTATGGGGGCTTTGAAAAAGAAATCGGAAACGAGGAGAAAGTAGAAGAATATATTAATAATCTTTTAAAATTATTTCATGAATGTGTTAGAGTAATTAAAAAAGATGGCAGTATTGTTTTTAACATAGGAGATAAATACGAAAAAAGTAGTTTATTATTAGTTCCCTATAGATTTGCCGTAGCAGTTTTAGAAAGAGAGCAGGTAAAACTTGTCAATAACATTACTTGGGTTAAGTTAAATCCAACCCCAAGACAATTTAGAAAACGATTAGTCAGCAGTACAGAACCATTCTTCCATTTTGTTAAGAGTGATAATTATTATTACAATTTGGACGGATTTATGAATTTGTTAGATTTAGCAAGAACTAAAAGAAATGGGAATGGAAATAACATTGGGAAAAAATATTTTACACTAATTGAAAAATCTGACTTAACAGAGGAACAGAAGAAAAAAGCAATAAAAGAACTTAATGAAGTAATAGAAGAAGTTAAAAGTGGTAAAATATTCAGTTTCCGTATGAAAATAAAAGGTATTCATTCATTGCCATTTGGTGGTCAGGAAGGAGGAAGAAAAACTCAAATTCTAACTAAAGGTTTTACTATTATAAAAATTCATGGAAAATCTATAAAGAGAGATGTAATAGAAAGTGCTGTAGAAACAATAAAAGGTGCTAAACATCCAGCAATATATCCTGAGTATATAATCCAAGAATTATTGAAATTGCTTACTCGAAAAGGTGACGTAGTACTAGATCCTTTTATGGGGTCTGGGACAACTGCAATAGCATGTAAGAAATTAGGAAGAAATTTTATTGGTTTTGATATAAATCCAGACTACTGTAAAAGTGCTGAACAACGTTTAAAAAAAATAAAACAAGATAAAACTATAATGGAGTGGATAATATGAAAAAAGATTATACTTCAATTTTAGAAGATTGTTACAACAAAGCTTTAAAAGAAGTAAAAAAAGATAAAGGAAAGTCTTTTATTAATTCTTTAGAAACAACCCAAAGGAAATGGATTCTAAAAGTTGCTGAAAAATCAGAATCTCTTAAAGCAGTTGTAACAGCACTTACAACAAGTCTTGTAAAAAAGATAGAAGATCCTAAACAAGATGTGAGGTATCATAAACATGAATTAAAAGGAGGATATTCTGGAAGAACGCTTGATACCAATTATGTTACTCCTTTCTTCAAGAAAAAATTTAGAAGATTAGCAATGAAAGAAAGCGGTTGGTTGACTCGTTCTATTGAACAGCCACATCCATTTACTCTTGATTTCCCGGGGAAAATTAGAAATAAAGAAGTAAAAGAATCTTTTTTGCAAATTCTGAATGATATAGAAGAAAATAAGGCAGATCCAGAAAGATATTTAATTGCCTTGTTTATCTTACTTATACAGATAACGACGTTAAATCAAGCAAAACTTAAACATATTACTTTTGATTCTGGTATTACAATAGGAACTATAATCGAAAGTTTAAAATTACATTTTTTTGAGATATATCATGTTTCTGGGGCTTCAAGATTGCCTGCCATTGCTATATATTCCATATATGAGATATTAATGGAAGACATAGAAAGATTTAAAGGTAAAAAATTGTTACCATTAAGAAGCCATATATCTCCTGATGCAAGAGCAAGAGGCATAGGAGATGTGGAAATCGTTGATGAAAACGGAGATTATTTTGAAGCTGTTGAAATAAAGCATGGAATACCTATAGATAGTCTGATGATAGACGATTCTTTTGAAAAGTTTAAAGAAACGCCAATAAAAAGATATTATTTACTAACTACTGCTGAACCCAATATCAAAAGAGACAATGAAGAAAAAATCAAAAAAATAGTAGAGAAAATAAAAAAAGAACATGGCTGTGAGGTTATAGTGAATGGATTAATTCCATCACTAAAATATTATTTGAGGTTACTTAAAAATCCAAGCAAGTTTATAGACAATTATACAAGGAATTTACAAAAGGAGTTTTCTAAGACAACAGAAATCAAGGAAATTCACATTAAAACTTGGAAAAAAATAATTGAGAAAAAATTGAAATCATGAAGCCACGAAAGCCCATAATAAAAAGCCGGCTGGCAGAACGCTTCACCGCTTCGCCAAAATCTTCACCCCGTCCGAGTCATATAACATCCCTTAAAACTCATTTCTCTGGATAAATTAACCCACAATTGGCACAATCGGCAAGCCATCCATCATCTTTATATGCCTTCTCCATAATCTAATTTTTATGTTCACCATCGTAACAAACCCAGACATATTTTATGACGATTACCTGCCGGTGAGGATAGTCAGCAGGGAGCCGCAGATTCAGGAAATACGGTTCTCTTTGCAGCCTTTACTGGAACAGAAGAAACCTTCGCCGATCTGGATTCACGGGGAGCCGGGTTCGGGAAAAACATCCACCGTAAAGTTCATACTGAAAGAATTGGAGGAAGTGGGAGTAAAAGGTATCTATATAAACTGCTGGGAATTCAACTCCTTTTACTCGGTCATAGATAAGATAACCGAGGGATTGCTGGCTCCAAAGTCCTCAAGAAGCGGTTACTACAAGTTCCATTTATTCGAGAATTATACGCGGAAAAGGCCTGTTGTTTTGATTTTGGATGAGGCAGACAAGAACAGGGACATAGCAAAACTGATCTACCATCTATCAGACTTGAGAATCGGCATGGTCTATATCTCATGCTCCCTCTACACGCTTTACAGCCTCGAAACGAGGTCGAAGAGCAGGTTCAATGGAATTTTCATCGAATTCAAGCCATACAACATACAGGATTTAATCGAAATACTTAAGGAAAGGGCAAAATTCGGACTGCACCCGGGAACATGGACGCTAAAACTTTTGGAGGAGATAGCAAGACTCTCGAAGGGGGACGCAAGAATAGCCATCCAGACCTTAAAGAACGCGGGGGACAGGGCAGACCATGAGGGAGCACCCAAAATAAGCCTCAAATACGCTAGATTGGGCTTTGGAAGGGCAAAGTCCCTGAGAAAGACCTACAGATTGAAAAAATTAACGGACCACCACCGCACGATTTACGAACTCGTCAAAAAGAACCCCGGGATTATTTCGGGCGAGCTTTGGAGTAAATACTCTAAATGCAGGAAACCCGTGGCAAGGAGAACATTCACCCTATACCTAACGCAGTTGATCAACCTCGGATTAATCCGCTCGGAAAGGGCACGTGGAAGGTCAAGAACGTTCAGGGTCTGATTCGGGTTTCTCGGATTTAGTTAGTGATAGCCATGGGCATATCGAACTTGGACGAAAGACTGAAGATAATAGAAAAGGCGGAGCCAGAGACCGCAAGAAAACTCAGGGAAAGGTATCTGATAGAGGATAAAAAGGGCAAAGAGAACATGAGATGGCTCATAGACATCACAGCAGAGAAAATCCTAAACAAGAATGATATCCTTTTGCCGTTCATCCTGCAGGAATTAATCTGGGGCGAAATAAATCTCGGGAAGGTATTAAGCGGCAAAAAAGAGCTATACAACTTTTACCTGAAAAAGGAGCAACTGCTGAAACATCTCGGAGTCTTCGGCTCAACGGGTTCGGGAAAAACAAACTTCATCCACCATCTAATCAAGGAACTGGCAAAGCAGAAGATACCGGTCTTGGTCTTCGATTTCTCAAAGCAGAACTACAGGAACCTGCCGGTGGATAAGAAGATATTAGAACCCGCCTCGTTCAATTTCAACCCGTTAAATCCTCCGGCTGGAACCTCGAGAGAGGTATGGGCAAAGAAGTTTGCAGAAGTTTTTGATCATGCCTACTGGCTGCTTGGGGGAGGAAAGTCAATAATTTTATCTGCATTGAACAAACTCTCGGATTCGGAGCCAACACTCTCAGACCTCAGAAAAGAAGTCGGTGCGATGGACAACCGAAAATTGCCTTTTAGAGAGAGAAACTGGATAGCAACTGCAAAGAGGGCTTTGGACTCCCTCTGTTTAAGTGGTTTCTCGGGAGACGGCGACCCATCGCAGTTACTCAAAGGAGTAACAGTATTTGAACTGGAAGAATTAGTGGATGAGGACAAAACATTCTTCATTGAAATAGTCCTGCAATGGCTGAGAAACTGGCTGCTGAAAAACTGGGAAAAGGGAATCGCGGGAGTCATAGTTCTTGAAGAATCCCATTACGTGCTAAACAGGGAAAAATCCCGCCAGTTAGGAAGGGAGACGGTGATGGACAGGCTGTTTAGAGAGATTAGAGGTCTTGGAATGGGCATCATTTTCACGGACCAGCATCCATCTTTAATCTCTTATCCCGCACTGGGAAATTCGGCAACCCAGATATACATGCGTCTGAAATTGGATTCAAAACACTCCTCGGACATAGAGGACGCCGCGAGAATGCTCGGTCTGGATAAGGAAGAGAGAAATTACCTGTCAAAACTGCCGATCGGCTATGGGATAATACGCACGGAGCAGTTCTCAAAACCTTTCCTCCTGAAGTTTCCGCTTGTAAATGAGAAGAAACCAACCGATTATGATACAAAGAAAAAGTAGGTGATTGACATGAACCAGAGATTAACAGAAACAAGAGAATCCAAAATCGAACCAACCCGATTAACAAGCATTGAACTGGATATAATCAGGGCAATTGGTGGCGGCGATGCCATCTCAACAAAACAGCTGGCAGATACCCTGAAAATATCTGGAAACAAATTGAAAGCCCGACTGAAAACACTGGCAGACTCGGGATTCATCAGAGTTAAAAAGGCGAGGGCATACAGGAACACAACCCATTTCCACTTTCTAACCGAAAAAGGGATGGAGCTGTGCAGGAGGCTCAAAGTCCCGATAGAGATGAAGGTTTACGAAGGCTTCCACACCCAGATGAAAAAATTTACCATAAAAATCTTCGGGGAAGAAGGCTGGAAACCAACCGATAAAAAAATCGGTGAGGACAGGTATGTAGACATCGCACTGGAAAAGGATGGCAAGCGAAAATTAATAGAGATTGAGACGGGCTCCAATTCAAATGAATGGATCTATGGCAACATCGACAAATGCGTTAAGGCCCAAGCTGAAATCCCGGATTGCGACATCCATTTCCTCTGCGCGTCAAAGTCCGTGAAGAACAGGATTATCCAGCAGGCATCAAAATACGCCTCAGACAACAACACCAGTTTCAAAATGTTTGTCGGCGACTACATCAGTTCCATGAAAAACCTGTTCAGGAAAATCAACTGGGAGGAGATAGAATTCACGGGTGACAATAATCCGACGGATGACAGCAACGCATGACCGGGGTTATCACCCGTCCCAAAAAGTATTCTATATGTTAATATAGTTATTTTTATTATCACTCGCAGAGTTAGGGTGTCACTGGTTCTCACCCGTTGTCATACGTCATCAGAAGCCTTTATACGCAAAAACAGGGATTTCTTGTGAGTCCCTCGTCAATATTATCCGTCACGCGTGGAAATTAATTTTCCCCAGAATAAATTTATAAACCAGCCCGCCAAATATAATTTGGGCATGGGAGACCGCTTCTGAAAAGAAGTCTGGATGCTATGGCATTCATGGTAACCAACTCCCTGCCCGTTATTTCTGTAGTGCCTAACCTTCCGTGTTCATCCCATTATCAAATTGCATGAATTGTCCTTATACAGAATTTAAGTGTTCTAAAAATTTTTCAGGATTTCTTGGGGTTATCCTTATCTGCTTCCAAAAACCTTTCTTCTTTTCTATGGTTATGTGCTTGGATAAATCGGCCAAATCATTCTTTAAAATTCTAAGCCCAAAACCATACTTTCGAGAATAATACCTCTTTTTTATCACATCCCAAATAACCGGAGGGCTGCCAATCTCAGTTTTTTCTATATTGTCATAAGAAATATCAAAGTGATAAAATGGGAGTATTGATTGTATCCTTATCCTGTCAGTATATATCTCATATTTCAAAAACAAACTTTTCCAGTTTCTTTCTTCATGTATCTTTTCCATGTGAACCCACATTATAGATATTACACTCTAACCTTTTATATCTGATTTCGATTTCCCATCTTAATGCAGTGCCTAACTCTGCATGCTGTTGATTTTATTGTAAGGAACTTTTCTCAAAATCCGAAAAAATAAAATATCGTCGGCACCAGCAGAACGCCCATTCCATGCGTTCTCGAAATTCCTGCCAATATCGACAGTAAACCTACACACGCCGATAATAAAGTTAGAATGCCGAACCAACCAGTGACAAGATAAACCAGAATCAACACCAGAAAAAGAGAGCTGACAGACAGATCTTTATAATTAATTTTACCCACAAATCTCATCGCCAACCTTCCGATTTTTATATGTAAAAAATTCGCAAATACAGCAATAAAGGCAGTAGTTCCAATACTAAAAGGCTCAGAAAAGGTAGGATGCGGAGCCTGACCCTTTCCACACTCATTTATAATATTATAAAACTACTAAATTTCGCCAGTTCCATCACAGTTAGGGCATGTGACCTCACCGGTACCGCCACATTTCATACAATCAGCTTCATCAGTAATTACAGGTATTACTCCATGAAATTCTCCACTTCCTCCGCATCTAGGACACTCAATTGTTCCACTTCCGTCACAACGTGGACATGTTTTACTCATTTTAGTTTCACCCCATTTAATATTTAATAATATTACATCAAACTTTTTATACCCGATTTTTAACCCATCATTTTTTATGGAGTGCCTAACCCGCGAACCGCAGACCAAGGACAAGGTTTATGACCAACCAGAGCCATCTGGTTCTATGACCAAACTCAAACCCTGCCGCCCGAAACTCGTTAACGGAAAATGGATAAGGACATGGGGAACATGCGATGATTGCTTGATCTCATTTGCTAACGGCACGAACGGCAACACAGAGAGCAGGTTTATTACCTATCCAGAGAATACCTGATAGGTGATTAGATGAGAGGAATGCTGAAAGAAATTCAAGAGATGGACCTGAAGGATGGAAGGAGGTACTGGCGCCTGAATATAGACGGGAGAGTATATTCGCTGTGGGATGAGGATATGGCAGAACATCTGAACGAGGAAATGGAGATAGAATACGAATTCAAAAACTCAGGCAAATACAGGAACATAACCGAGATAAGACCAGTCAACCTAGGCAGTAATCCAAGCAACAACCCCGGCTACAAAAATCCAGAAATATCTGAGAAGGATTTGCAGGTTATCAGGATGTCAGCCCTCAAGTCATCCGTAAAATTAATCGAAGGGCTGGAGGAAGATTTAGACGGGAAGGTAGACCTCACCCTAGAGATTGCGGAGAAGTTCGAGAGATATATTATTGGGAAGGGATAGGAATGGCTGATTGTTCTAACTGATATGAAGGCGGATAGGGGACAGAAAGGGATTTAAAGTTTTGGATGGATAGGATTATAGTGTAGATAGATGACAGTTAGGTGGGGCATGTGGTGGAGCATCAATTCGAAGACTATGAGATAAAATTGTTTTATAAAACATTTGGTAGTATACTCTCAAGTGAAGAACGGTTTAGGACATTCTTATCCATTCCAATCAAGGGAGGAATATCTACGGATGGGATTATAAATAATGCCGGAGTACCACGCTCATCCGTATATAAATTTGTAAGAGATCTAAAAGATGAAGATATAATAGAGAAAATAGGAGATGATTTTTACCTTACAAAACTTGGAACTGAGATGTTAAATTATATTAACAATGGAAAGGAAAAACTATTACCAATAAAAAGAGAGGTAGGAATAAAGAAAATAGTGAATGAGATTTCTAAAAGATTTGGTGACGATATAGGAAATGACGTAGAAGATATTATAAGAAAAAAACTAAAAGAATATGATAAATAGACTAAGATAGGAATTAAATATCCTTTAACAAATCGATAAGTTTTATTGCTTTGCATATTTATCTCCAAGCTTTTCAAGCTCTCTTATTATCTCTTTGCAATAGTCTCCCTTTTCTTCAGCAAATATTTTAAATGGGTAGGTATATTGTCTTTTATCCACTTGAAACCCAGTAGAAAATATGAGGTCTCTAAATTTCATATTGTTTTCTCCTTTTATAAATTTTAGAATAGGACATTCATCCATCTCAAGACATTCCATCTTAACGGGGGTGCCAAATTGTATCTTCCTAAAGAAATTAGACCGAAGTTTGAATATCTTCAAAGCTAGGTTAATTTCCTTCCCAGAACATGTAGCAGCATAATCGTAATTAGTGAATATTATCTCCTCAACAAGATTATCATCTGGATCAATAACGGAATAACTCTGCATAGACTCTAATAACCTTCCAAGTCTACCAGTAGTAATAGGGATCATATACTTATAATCTTCTTCTTTAATCATTTCAACATTTTCAATATGTTTAAGTGCTTTTTCTCTATCCAAAATTACCCCATTAGAACTAGGTGTAGCAAATAAATTTCCATTGATTCCTCCACTGGGAAGAGAATCTAAAGAAGAGAATCTTTCGATTATGCCTTCCTTAATTTTCTTTGGACTGCATCTCTCCTCATCTGTTAGATCAAGCGCAGCAAAGATAAATAGACCTGGTTGGAGTATAATGGGTGTACCATCATCTTCAATCCAAAGACCGTTTACCAATTTCCAAACGAAATTGATATTATTTTTAAAACGATTTTCTAACTCTTTTTGGATGAGTGTAGCTAAAGAGTGTGTATGTTGACAATAATATTCACACTTTCCGATAGAACTTTCATTTCCGAGGGCATCTAAGGTTTTCAATCTTGTATTAATCCATTCTATAGTAGTTTCAGTCTCTATAGGCGATTTTTTGATATCTTCCAAGGTTTTTCGTAAGTATGCTTCTTGCTGTTTCAAAGCTACCATCTCGATAAGATACCGAGATAAATTATATGGGAATAGACATTGAGGAGATATAGCCACTCCTTGGTTACCTGACATAAGGGGGTAAGTGTAGAAACTCCTTTGGATAAGTAAACTCGTGAGGAGAGCAGTTTTTGGGCCACATATCATTTTGTAATGACTATCTTCATGTATCGCTATTGAGGTTTCATCATACATTCGTCCTAATTTGAATTGCTTGATTATCCCTGAGTCTGCGTTTATTGGAAGTCCAAGATCTTTCAATGTTGTTCTACAGAGAAGAATGTCTCTTTTATATGGATCCATGGAACCCCAAGCACTTATTCCCTCATTTTTTGATGTTAGAAATGTTCTCGTTCTATCTAAAACTTGATATTTTCCATCCAACAATCGTCTACTTACCCCTGAAAGTCTTCTTTCGTAAAAAATATTAGAAATATCATCTACTTTTGTTAATTGAGCATAGTGATCATCAAACCCTGTGAATTCCATTTCTACTTGTTTTTTAGCTCTTTTACTTTCTCCCTGAGAAATTTCTCCACTTCATCTCCTATTGGCGAACCAAATCTGGTTTTACTCTCATCTCTTATCCTTTGTATATCTATCTCGTATTTTAGTGGTATGATCTCATTACTTAATTCTCTGATTTTTTCAGATATTTTGATACCAAGTTCTGTGAGATAATAGTTCCCTCCTTGATTTTTAATCATACTTTCGTCAGAAAAATCTCGAATAAATTTATAGATCGAAGATCGAGGAACATCAACTTTATTTGCTATTTCATCAATTGCTATACCCTTTTCCTCCGAAATAGTCAAAAAAACTTCAAGTCTTCCCCTACCTGAGAGTATCTCTAATATCCTAGAAACTATATCGATATAAAACTTATCCTCTATGTTTTTTTCAGATTTATTCATTTTCTAACCTCAAAAATATCAGTTACATTACTTATTATGGATTTTTGAATATAAAAATCAATACTTTATTCTAAATGATAATTTATCTATTTTTATTTATATTATCTAATAATATATAAAGTCTAAATTCTAATACTATATTATACAAAATGAAAACCCCAACCCCAAACATCTCGGAGCAGGATTGTAATGTTCTTAAGGTTTACTTGCGGAGATTGACGAATCTTTCAAGCATGATATCAGCAGTGAAAGGAACGATAAGAGATGAAAACCTTAGGGAAGGTATGGATATCCTTTACAAAAAATGCGTGAACGAGCAGAAGGCGTGCATCAAATCCCTCAGATTATTCTATCAAAACAAAAACGAGGTGGTTGCAAATGAAAAAAATGGATAAAATTATGGCACTGGGCATGGTATTTATTGTTTTTTCCGGGCTGGTTTATGCGGAGTCAAGTGTACAGGGCTTCCTCCAGAACATCATAGACCTGTTGAAGGACATCGGGAATACACTGGGCGTGTTAATGCTCGTGATTCTTGGAATTCAGCTATTATTCGCTGGACCTGACCGCAGGGATAGAATAAAGGAATATTTATTCATCATAGTCGCGGCACTACTGCTGATAAACCTGGCAGACGTTATCGTGGACCAGCTCTTGGCTGGCGTATAATCAAAAATGAGAATCAGGCAAAAACTAATGGCAGTGGTACTGGCTCTGGCAATGGTTCAACAGGTATCAGCAGACTCCATGGATGACCTCATCAATTATGTCATAAGCCTGATAACAGAGTCATTGATCGCAGGGATAAAAGGATTAGTGGACCTGATAGTCCAAGGAATCCATGACAGCCTTTATTCTTTGCTTGCGGAGCTGATGGACCTGGTTATTGAACTATTGATATACAATCCTCCACTGGAGCCGGCATACGATCTCTGGAATGAAGTCCGCATGATTGTTACCTCTTTGTATGTCCTCGTTCTCATAGCCGCAGGTTATCGGTTATTGGTCGGAGTGGTAATGGATAGCAACCCATCAAGGACTTTCAGGGAGTGGGTAATCAAAACAATTGCCTCGATTATACTGGTTACGGTCTCATTCGACCTGTATCAGCTTATTTTAGACTTTGAGAAGGTACTATCAGCATCTTTGTTCGTGAACCCGGACCTATCAGGATTCCTTGTGGCATCGGCATCAGTACTGCTGATCCTGTTCATAAACGTTTTTCTGGTGATAGGAGTTATCCTCATGTTCATACTGAGGCACATGCTGGTAATGGCGGGTGTAATTTTTTTCCCAATAGTTCTTTTCCTCTGCCTACTGCCGCCGACAAGAAGAATCGGGCAGACGTTCCTTACAATGCTGGCGGTGATAATATTCCTCCCGTTCGTGGAAGTGCTGTTGCTCAGGATGGCAATGGCAGCCTTTTCCTCAATGGGAAGCAGTTTCGAGGGAACCCTCTTCAACGCAGTTTTCGGTCTCGGATTAATGCTTATGATGCTACTCACTCCCCCAATACTACTCCAGGCATGCTTCAATGCAGGTGCTACAATAAGCGGGGCAGTGGAGTCCACGAGGCAGGTAACCCGGATAATCACCAGAACCATTCCACAAAAAAGCACCCAGACCACGCTAAACCAGTATGCAAAATGAAAGAAGAAAATCTATTAGTCCAGAAGGAGAGGAGAATATGGATGGTAATTGTCATGCTCTCGGCAATGGTTTCATCCATAATCCTTAAAGACATCAAGATTGTAGTGCCTAACTTTCTTGTTATCGCACTGCTACTCTACCTCTTAACCACAGATAAAACCAAAACAAAAAATGTACAGAATCCCAACCGAAATAAGATATAAGGAAAAGTTTGCATTCGGCCTGACTTTCAAGCAGTGTTTTTACATGGCAGGCTCAGGCATAGCCTCAGCCCTTGTTTTTTACTCGGGCATGCCGCTGAAGAAGCAGGTCTCCATGTGCCTTATTGGTCTCGGTTTATGTCTTTCTTTCCTCGATCTGGACAGGCTCATAATCCAGGCAATCCAGTTCACCATGACAAAGACAAGGCTGGCAGGAATAAGAGATGTAGCCAGGGACTTTCTCGGCATAGAGGAAATCAGAGGCAACAGCGTTGTACTGAAAGACGGTCTTGTGGCAGTAATAAAGGTAAAGGGCATAAATTTCAGCATGCTCTCGGATGAGCAGAGAGAGGACGTTATCCACTTCTTCAGGATGTTTCTAAACTCCCTAAACTTTGAAGTCCAGCTGGTTGTAAGGAGCGTGGACCCTGACATGGACTCATATTTCCAAAGGCTTGAGAAAAACACGGAAAACCGAGAAGAAATCAGGAACTTCAAAGACTTCCTCACAAACTACCTGAGAGAGAACAGGGTTATGGACAGGAAATGCTATGTCGTCATACCATTGAGAAAAAACAGTAAATTCACGGTCAGGAACCAGGGAATAACCCATGATGAACTGGATAAAAGGGTCAACACGGTAATGGAAAATCTGGAGACCATAAACCTCAGGCCTGAGCGGCTGGAAAAGGAAGAATTAATGGAACTCTTCAGGTCATATTTCGACTCGGATGTAGTGCCTAACTCTTTTATTCAATCGCCCACAGAGGTCGGGTTCGACACAATCCGAATAAATGAAAGATACAACCAGATTATAGCGGCAGATGGCTTCCCTGATTCAGTTAACGAGGGCTGGCTTGAGAAACTGGTGTTAATGCCCGGCGATTATGATTTATGCATCCACATAAAGCCCCATGAAACAGACGAGGGCATAAGACTGCTCAACAGGGAGATAAAAAAACAGGAAACAGACATGTTGAGGATGGAAAGAAAAAATGAATTTATCCCTGTATCGCTACAGATACAGGAGAAGGAAACAAAGGAACTCCTGGCGGACTTGCAGCACGGAAGGGAAAGACTGTTCGACACATCCATCTATGTGAATGCAAGGGCTTACACAAAAAAGGGGCTGAAGCAATTAACAGACAACATTCAATCCAATTTAAAATCAGTTATGATAGAACCGAAGGTGGTGAACCTGAGAATAGAAGCCGCAATCAAGTCGGTGCTTCCCCTGGCAGACAACAGGCTGGGAATCAGCAGAACGCTTACGTCTTCCTCTCTCTCGGCATGCTTCCCCTTTCTCTCCCCGGGCTTTTCCATAGAGGATGAGGGAATCTTCTTTGGCGTGGACGATGACACAAGGATTCCGATAATCATTGACCAGTTCCGGCTGATGAACGCCAATAGTCTGGTACTTGGGATGGCTGGCTCGGGGAAGAGTTTTGCAGTGAAACTACTATGCACAAAGAACCTTATGTTCCCGGACAGGTTTCTTTATGTGCTGGACAGGGAAGGTGAGTACAGGAATATTACGGAAACCTACAAAGGACAGATAGTTAAAATAGCCCCGGAATCAAACACCTTCCTGAATCCATTCGACCTGCTCGGAATGAACCCAGTGGACAAAAAATTATCTTTGCATTTATTCATGCATACGATATTCGATGACCTCTCGGAAGCCCAGAGGTCGCTGCTTGATGAGGCATTCCACTACATCTATGAGCGTAAAGGCATTACTGAAAATCCGGACACATGGAGCAATGAGGCACCGACTTTCACGGATTTGTATGACTTTATCAGTGCAAAGGAATTCGATGAAAACCAGGACGTCAAACGGTCTGCATCGGCTCTCGCAAGGAAGCTGAAGATATTCACAACAGGCTCGCTGAGTTTCCTTAACAACCAGACAAACGTGGATCTCCAGAACAGGTTCGTTACGTTCGACTTGAAGGACGTGCCAAAGAGCATGGTGGAATCCGTAACCTATGTGATTCTGGAATACCTGATGCAGAGGATGAAAAAAGACCTGAGAAGAAAGACAATAGTAGTGGATGAGTGCTGGTCTGTATTGCAGAATCCTATGATTGGTGAATACGTATTTGAGATGGCAAGGACTGGGAGGAAGAGGAACACCTGCCTCATTGTCATCACACAGCAGGTGGGCGACTTCCTGAGTAGAAAGCCGGACGGAACGATACCGGGCCAGACAATCCTCGGGAACACCAGTTGGAAATTAATCATGTGGCAGGACAACTCCGTGCTGAAAGACGTATCGAGAACCTTCAACCTGAACAGGAGAGAAAAAAGGAGAATCTCAGGCAAAGACAGCAGAAGTGCAGGTCAAGGGAAAGGATTATTGTTAGTGGAGAACACATCAATCCCCCTGAGGGTTATCGCCTCGCCAGAGGAACACCAGAGAATCACAACAAACCCGAACGAGCTAACAGACTGTATAAGCAGGCGGACAGAACCAAAGATATTCCATACCGATAAAAAAGTCCTCCTGATGAGCGGACTTGAGGAAGACCAGATTAAGGATTTGCTGAAGCAGGGCTACAAGAAGGTCAGGGATCCCGGCTTTGGCAGGGGAAGGGGCAATATCTGGCTGGTTAAAAACGACACCCATGAAACCAACCCACACTTCATCCTCTGGAACCTGATTTACGAGGAGGTCAAGAAACACACACGAAAGGTTCAAACCCACCGGACAAAGTTTCCCGACATAACCTTTGAATCCCCGAAGGGAATAATCGCAGTAGAGGTCGAGACAGGCTCAAACCTGACATACAACGCCGATGAGTTTGAAGAGAAGTTGAGAATCCTGAAGGGCTACAGCAATTTTTTCATTGTGCTTACCAGGGCAAACCTGAAGAAAAAATACGAGGACACCATAAGACCCAAGACTTCCCGAGGGGAGATATTAACCCGGACAGAAATTAAAGACGCCATTGAGAAATGTTTCGAGAAAAGTGAGAAACCTACCGCTAAAAAAGAGGTGATTAAGAAGGAGATAAAAAAAGAAACAAAGCCTAAGGAAGAACCATACCCCTACATATATTATCCGACCTTTACAGGCAAATCCGAGGAAGAATTGTGCTCCGATTTGAGAAAGGCGTTCGAATATTTTAGGGATTAAAATTCAAAGGTCAGGGGCGGGCTAAAAACCCAAAAGCGGGGGAATCCTCCGGGTTTGAATTTGTGGTATAATATTAAAAAACAGAAGCGCAACCCAAAACAAAACAAAAACCAAAAAAAACCAAACCGCACGAACGGCAACCCAGGAAATAACCATTTAAGCCAACCAAAAAATTTTTCACATGACCTGAAAATGACTAAAAATCCAATGTTCGAAAACCAGAAAATCCAGAATTACTTAGAAGAGTATTTGAAAGACAGAGCCATACGCTTCGGCTTCTGCATCGGAGACCAAAAAAGATTCTACGTCTACGACCGCAAAAGAAAAGGGACAAAGGGAGTCCCGTTCCACAATCTGAGCAAAGAAGAATTCAGGCAGACCTACGAGAGAATCCAGTACTACTCGAACCGCTATGGTGAAGGCTTACCAGTTGGAGTTTACGCAACCCTGTCCAGATTCAAAAAATTCCCCGAGATAAAATACAGCCTTAAAGAAGAACTCGGCAGGTGGACGTTGAGCAGGGATTTGGCCTATGATTTGGACTGGAACATCCCATCCATAAAAAATCTGGAAAGCATAAGGGAGGAATCCTACCAGATTCTGGAACCGCTCTGGAAGGAACTGAAAAAACATAAAATCGATCCAATACTAAAATCCAGCGGAAAGGGATTCCACCTGACCGCACCAATAGAAATGGGATTCGGCGACACCTCAAAGGAGGTTCAAAAACTGGCTCGCTATCTGTTTGAAAAATCCACGCCACTGGAACTAAAATTCGAGAACAATGCATATGAGATAAATTTTCCCGGCAGGAAAGCCCGCCTTGAAATCCATCCCGATTTAACAAGGGTGTTCAGCATACCATTCAGCCCGTATCCAAAGGAAACCCTGAACGGAAAACCGATAGTCTGCATGCCACTCAAAAGCCCGGAGCAAATACTGGATTACCACCCGGTTACGATGGACTTTTTGGAGATTCTATCGGACTCGGAGATACCCAATTACCCTGAGCCGGCAGAGGTACCCCTTAAACTGCTCGAAGAAGCAGAGGACTACTTCAGGCAGCCCACAGGTTCACCTGAAACCCCAACCGTATCAATCGACAATCTTCCACCGAGATACAGGCATCTAAAGAACGGAGTCAGGAAGGGCTCGAGAGACAACTCCGCAACCCAGCTCATCGGCGTTCTGAAAACCTGCGGCTTATCCAAGCGGGAAGCACTCAGGGAACTCCTAAAATTCAACATTCAACAGCAGGTGTTCACCGCCTTTACCAGAGTCCGTTATAAAAGAAAAGGTCAACAGGCTTTACCGCAAATGAAACTGAAACAACAAAAACAGGAGGATTTGGCATTAAAATCGGTCCCGTGGCTCAGGCTCATAGCCATAGCATACCTCAGATACGGCGAAAGCAAATATGCAAAGGAGAGGATAAGAAGGAGTATTGACTTATAATCAATAACCCGTTTTTATTCATAATTCCGATTAATTATATTCAAAAGAAAAACCAACAAGTATTTATTCTCCCATTCCAATAATTTACCGTTTCTTTATCCAGTAACCAAATTTATACCTATTTTTTGAACCAATGTTCCATTGCCGAGGGCGGGACTTGAACCCGCGACTTCCACGTAACTCAGAGTGCCATATTTTAGAGCTTATGAGCGTGGCACTCTAACCAGCTGAGCTACCTCGGCATTTCTTCATTTCTTTATTTAAT
>Ga0164318_10001846_pt1 | contig 19222 bp, 21 predicted proteins | sample GuaBasSedimGuay9_FD_113734 | JGI IMG/M metagenome (GOLD analysis project Ga0164318, IMG submission 113734) | Subseafloor sediment microbial communities from Guaymas Basin, Gulf of California, Mexico - Guay9, Core 4571-4, 0-3 cm | ecosystem: Environmental > Aquatic > Marine > Hydrothermal vents... | reverse complement strand
TTTGATGGGATAACCACAAGGGATTGCCCCTACAATATTTTTGATGGGATAACCACAAGGGATTGCCCCTACAATATTTTTGATGGGATAACCACAAGGGATTACCCAACCATTTTTTTGATGGGGCAACCACAAGGGATTGCCCCTACTGAATTTTGATAATTGATAACTGATTAGGGGTAAATTAACTCGACTCGGCGATTTTCCCACCAAGAACTTTCATTGTGTTCAAGTTTGATGGGTCGTTCTTCACCATAACTCATGCTGGTTAATTGGGAATCTGTGATACCTAAGTTCATGATAAAGTCTTTGGCAGTCGTTGCACGTTGTTCTCCCAATGCTAAATTGTATTCGCGTGATCCGCGCTCGTCAGCATGGCCTTCTAAACTCATGGGAACGGTGGGGTTTTTGCTGAGATAAGCAGCATGTTCTTCGAGGATGCGGAGATCTTCTTGTCTAATCTGGCTGATATTATAATCAAAGTAGATGATCCGTTTTGTTGGGATATCAGTGGCTTCTTTGTCATCCGAGAGGGGTGCTGTATCCGTCGTCGCGCCTGTTGGCATCGCGGCTACTGCGGCCGTGCTTTTAAAAATCGGTGGCGGTGTGCGTGGTGTTGATTTCAGTTCTTGTTTTTTGACAGGCGGATTGGAACAGCCGGCGAATACGAGTACGGTTGAGGCTAATACTAAATAATGCCATTTCTTCATGGAAAAACTCCTTTGTTAGTACAAGGGCGAACACCTCGGTTGGGCGAACATGTCGGTTGGGCGAACACGCAGGTTCGCCCCTACGGGCGTAATGTAGGGGCGAACCTGCGTGTTCGCCCTTATTAAAATAAATAATTATCTGAAAGACATAGACTATTTTTGGTAAAAAGGGGACCAAGCCGGTTCGCGTACTTCTTCGTTCATACTGGTGGCTAAACGTTGGTGTACACGTCCATCTATTGATACGGCGGCGAGTTCGGAACCGGTTGAGTAAATGATCATACTCCCATTGGGTGCAAAACTGGGTGATTCATCTAATGTGTTTTGAGTGAGTGTCTTTAAGTGTTTAGTCTTTAAATTGAGTACGGCTATTTGATAGCGTTGATGATTTCCATGCAGTAATGCCAGTTGTGTGCCGTCGGGAGAATAACGGGGACGGGCATTATAACTGCCTTGAAATGTTAAACGTTGCACTGAGCGGCCGCTGGTTGACATGCGATAAATCTGGGGTTGGCCACTGCGATCTGATGTGAAGACTAATGATTTTCCATCGGGGGCCCAATCAGGTTCGGTATCAATAGCGGGATCATGCGTTAAGCGTGTTAGGGCATGATCATACACTTCTATAATATAAATTTCTGGGTTGCCATCCCGCGATAAGGTTAAGGCTAAACGGGTACCATCAGGTGACCAGGCTGGGGCCGTATTCATGCCGGGTTGGGCTGAGACGCGAACACGTCGGCCTGTGCGTATTTCTTGTATATAAACGACCATGCGTTTTTCTGAGTTGAAACGGTCATAAGTCACATAAGCGAGATGGCGTTTATCGGGTGACCAACTGGGCGAGAAAATGGGTTCACTTGATCTCAACATCAAGCGTGGATTGGCACCATCGGCATCGGCAAGATATAAATGATATTGATTTTGTTTTCCGCGCCGTTGCAATGTGACATAAACAATCTGAGTGGTAAATATTCCCCGTTTTCCTGTTAGGGCCTGATAAATTTCATTACTGATTTGGTGAGCGACTTGTCGTAGATTTTCAGTGGTAGCGTTGTATCTAAATCCAATGAGTCGCTGACGTTTATAGACATCAATTAATTCAAACTCGACAGTATAGCCTCTGACAACACCACCGGCAATACGTCCGATGACAAGATGCGGCATCCCGGCAGCTTGCCAGCGTGAATAGCTGATTTGAGTTGACTTATAAGGTTGTTCGAGTAATTGGTGGCTTGGCATGGTAGCAAAACGTCCACTACGGTACAAATTATTGGAAACAATATTGGCAATGTTTTGATTCGGTTGTTGTGTACCGACTCGTAGCTTAAAGGGCACAACGGCAATAGGTTGTCCGCCTTCTTCTTTACCGCCAACAATGTCGATGTTTAAAATCGCATGAGCTTGGCTCAGTATAGCAAAATAGCCTAAGAGACATAACATCAAAGTACGCATGGTTTTTATGAGATTCTAAAGAGGTTTAAAGGTGAAAATCAAATCTTGAAAATCTTGAAAAAGATCATCAGGAATCCGTAAAGGTGACGCTTTGTGAATGGCTGAAGTGGCTGAAAAATCAAAAACCAGGTTGCCACTACTTTCGATGATGTTCACTTCATTAATCGCGCCACTGGGTTTCAAACGTATTTCTATGACACAAGATAGGCCGATGTAATAACCATAACTGGGGCGTATCCAGTGTTGAAGAATTTTATTTTGAAGCCGTGAGGTGACTTTTTGAAGCCGTTTTTTGTTTTGATATTGACGTGTCGCCGCAGTTGTTTGGCGTTTTTTATCAGCTTGCTCTTCAGCTAAACGAGCTTGTTCCTCAGCTAAAAGTTCTTGTTCTATCGCGTCAGCTTCGCTCGTTAAACGGGCTTCTTCCGTTTCTGCTTGTTCCTCTGTTTCTTGAGTTAAACGTGCCAAATCCTCTGCTTGCCGTTTTGCCTCTGCTTCTCTGGCTAAACGCGCTTCTCCCTGAGCCTTTTGGTATTTCAGTTCTTCTAATGCCACTGTTTCAAGCAATTGTTGTTGCTCAATATCAGCTAATCGTTGTTGTTCAGCGTCTTTTTGTTTCTGTAATTGTTCAAGAGATTGCGTTTTTTTGAGAATTGTTTGTTGAATCTCTTGTTTTTTCTGTTCCAAGGCTTGCTGCTGTGCCCGTAATGCTTTATTTTCAATCACTTGCTCGCTTTTCCAACGAGAAATCGCGGCCAAGACTTGCTGTTCATCTAGCGCGACAGCTTGTATCGTATTTTCAAGCGCAAATGATGATGTTAAATGAGATTCATTGGGTAAGTCAATACTGAATAAGATCATTGCCAGCAGCATGGCGTGAATGATGATCGCATCTATAAATGAAATAATGTTGTCCCACATGGTGTTTTAAGTCTCAATTAGTACAACGAATTACGGTAGTACAACTAATTACGGGGATAAACGAATTAATTTGAGTCATTTTAAAGTATTGGGCTTTAAAATGAGATAGTCAAGCATAACGGTGATATGATAGAACGCTGATTCGGCTTCTGATCATGATTGACGCTGATTAAAAAATCAGCGTAAATCAGTCCAATCAATCTAATCAGTGTTCTATCCACTTTTAAATCGCTTTTTAAGCTCACGCAAAGCCGCTAAGCCGCTAAGAAAGTTAGCCTCTTTGCGACTTTGCGTCTTTGCGTGAGATTGGTTTTAGAAAAAAACATGAGCATTGTCTATGGAATCTGAAACAATTCAATATTAGAATAATCACTTTCCCCAACTTCATTATAAGCGGTTACAGCCACATAAAAAGCTGAGCCTGGAAATAGTTCGACAGAAAAATGAGTCTGTTGCGCCATGTCAAGATAACCAATGTTGTCAGAATCAGTATAAGGCGCATAATATAAAATATAACCCGTAGCGCCTGCTATAGCATCCCAAGCAACTGTCACTTTTCTACCATTTTGAGTGACAGAGAGTTTTGGAGCGGGTGGTATTGCTGATGGCATTTCTTCTGACGGCACTTCTCCAGCAACCAAAATCTGAGAAGAAAACGGTGCTAAAGTAATACTACCCGTTATGATTTCGCCTGCTAAATTCTGATAAGCAATCCCTTTTAAATCAATCGTCTTAGGCGTTTCGGTTGGATTAGTGAATAATGCCGATTGCTTGTTGGCATCATTTAAAACGGCATCCACTGGCTCGAAGGCAACATTGTCTAAATCAATGCTATCGGCACCAATTGAACCTGCCTTAATGGTTGAAAAAACCAATATACCCTGTTCAAAGGCACGGGGAGACAAGAAAAACATCTCATAGTCTTTATGAGTTGAGTCGTAGGCCAATGTGGTGGCTTTCAATATTTCCCATTTTCCCCCCTTGGGTGCATTGTTCACTCTCACCCGAATAGCACCAAACCCATCGCCAAAAATGCCGAATCTTAACCGATAATACTGATTTTCACGCATTGCAAAGCGATTAGTGCTATAAGAGGAAGCTTTTTTCGTTTGAAGTGCCATTTGAAATTCTGACTTACTGAGCAAATTGGCATCGACATTGGAAACACGGTATTCCTCAAAACGCACTCCACACCATTTAGCGTTTTTATCATAAGAGGAAAAGGCTTTTTTCCAGTGTGCTAGGGAGTATTGTTTACCGTCTCTTACAAACACCGTTTCATTATAGGGATTGCAGTAAAACTTGTTCTTAAACGTTCCATGATTAGTGGCACCAGTTAGAACCAATCCCCTTTGATCAGGGGTGAGTGAATAAATAATATTCCCTTCTACAACATTCTTGCGTGAAGGGCCTTTTTTGTCTTGAATAACAATCTGAGGATCGTTATTGTAGACGACATTATTACGGACAACCGTATTGATAAAAGCATTCAGACGGATACCCATATCGGGATTATTAGCAACGGTATTGCCTTCAATCACGTTATCTTTGAACTTAGAATCGGAACCAATTCCCATACCGTAAGTGGGATGGTGCGAACAAGGTGTTTTGTTGAGACTGCCACAGCCATTTGATTCATCAACATTGCCCAAACTTTCTAATAGGAAGTTTCCTCGGATGGTATTGCCACTGGAACCGATAGTGACTGCTCCGCCATCATTGAGGAGTAAAAGTGATTTACGAACCACGTTATTTTCGATAAGGTGATGTCCACCATCTTTCAGGTAAATACCAATCCAGCCGGTGTTCTCAATCGTATTCTGGCGTATTGTTTGGGCTTTTCCAAAAACGGAAACGGCCGTACCATAACAAACGCCTTCATACCGAGTACAATAAAGCGGAAACAAACCCGTATTGGTAATCTGATTCTTTTCAACGGCACTGGCTTGTACATTAAAATCTTTAGGCGCATTCAATCCAATGGCGTTGCTTAATTGATGGTTAAAAGTGTTATCCGTGACTAAAAAATTAGCACTTTTGTATACCGAGATACCTTTGGTATTGTATTCAAAATGGCAGTTACGAACCGTCACATTGTCGGAATTGTTGACAGTCACACCGACTGAGGTAAAATGGCGAAAGGTGAGGTTTTTTACGATGCTATTGTCTTCATGCCAATAAATACTCAAGCCAGTCTTGTAGGTTGAACCTTCAACGAGTAGAGTATTAGGGTTCACGTTTCCACGCGGATAGAGATAGACTTTTTTAGCCACTGCATCATAATACCATTCACCGGGATGATCTAATTCTTCCAGTTTGTCATCTAAGAAATAGCCCCATTCGGGTAACTGGTTTCCCAAGCCTTTCGCTGTGATTTTACCGTTTTTTGCCGTGTAACCGGTGATTTTAAACACTTTGTAGTACCAGCTATAGGTTCTAATGCGTAAGATGGCATCTTTCCAATAGCCATTTGGCTTTGCGTAATCGACTAACGCGGGATCAGTAAAAGCATTTTTGCCCGCACTTTTTCCAACTTTGAGCCAATTTTTATTAGCGGGAGAATCCACGTTAGGATAACGGGCAATCGTCATCATTTCGCCATTGACGAATAGATGTTGAATCTTATTTTCATTGCCCTTCTTGTCTTCAACGATAAAGGCCGATACATCTGCTTCATAAACCTTTGATCCTAATGCGGGATGTTTGGTTCGTTTCCAATCCGTTATTGAGACGCTACCAGCAATGATCGGGTTGTCACCAGTACCATAAGCCCCAAAAGTGAGTCCCGTTTGGAATTTATAGGAACTAATCGCACCACGAAAAATCTCACCACGTTTGAAGAGTATGGCGGCGTTTTCGTCAAACATCTCCTCATTGACTCTGCTAATGGTTTTCCAAGGCTGGTTTTTACGACCATCATTAGCATCGTCTCCCGTCAAACTGGAAACATAATAGGCATTTTCTGGTGGCGTGTCATCCACATCAGCACTATCAGCACTTTGTACCGATATGGGCAACCCTAAACACAACAGAAAAAACAACAACAATGACTTATTTGACATAATAATTCTCCTAATAAGTTAAAAAGGCCAATTTGCAAACTCAAGTTGGAACGTAATAGCGTTTGAAATTATTATTTACTTGTATTAAAAGCCTTGCAAAAAAGTAATAAAGAGAGGAGATAAGTGATTGATTTTATTAATATACCGTAGGGTGGGTAGCGTGTTTTTGCTGCCCACCATTAAATTAAAAAAAAAGTTCAGTTTGTCACCGCGTTGAGTATAAATTAAATTTGATGTAGGGTGGGTAACGGGTTTTTGTTGCCGGCCCCATTTAAATTAATGTATTTCACGCTAAAGTTTCGCTCCGCGAAACTTTAGCGTGAAATGGTGGGTAACGGGTTTTTGTTGCCCACCATTAAATTCAAAAAAAAGTTCAGTTTGTCACTGCGTTGAGTATACCCACCATTTCACATTTAGCTTCGCTGGCCTTCGGCTCACGCAAAAGTTGCGCGCAACTTTTGCGTGAACCTAAGAGAGGCTACGCTAAATACAGTTTTTGTTTGCCTCAACTTTTGCGTGAAATACAATTCCTGATTTAATAAGAATATAGAACTTTTTCATGAGAATGGTGGGCAACAAAAACACGTTACCCACCCTACATTGAGAATGGTGGGCAACAAAAACACGTTACCCACCCTACATGGATTGATTGGGGCCGGCAACAAAAACACGTTACCCACCCTACATGAGCGGATGGTGGGCAACAAAAACACGTTACCCACCCTACATGATCGGATGGTGGGCAACAAAAACACGTTACCCACCCTACGGTAAATGCGCCAATATAGAAACTCAACCTGATTGCTTATTATGATGACTATAACATAATTTTTAATGAAACGCTTTGGCGTGTTGTTCATTGTTCATTGTTATACTGGTTCATTGACTTAAAAAGCGATTCACATTAACCTCATGCTAACCACTTTATTTTCAGTCAAAAGCAAAACGGGCATGAACAATGATTTTTTGACACCGTGGTTAGTCGTTCATGCGTTCAGTTAGTATTTATTCAGACTCTAGCGCCAAAAAAATGAAGCTATTCTGGCGGAGGTATTGTTAATAAAAATGATTCATAAAATTCTAATATTAGTTGTCGCTGTTGTCTTGGCGACTGAGGTGCATAGTCGCGAGATTGTGAGTATTATTGGCGTGGGCGACATCATGTTAGGGACAAATTACCCTTCAAAGCGGTATTTGCCTAGCAATCAGGGCAGAGATTTGATGAAAAATGTTGAGTCTATTCTCAACAATGCGGATGTCACCTTTGGTAATCTTGAAGGTACAATCCTTAATACTAAAGGCCCTGCCAGAAAAAATTGCAAGAACTGTTATTCGTTTAGAATGCCTGAATATTTGGCGGATAATCTTGTCAGGGCCGGTTTTGATGTGCTGAGTATTGCCAATAATCACATTATGGATTTTGGAAAAAAGGGCCTTAAGAATACCAGACGTGTTCTTAATGCTAAAGGGATTTATGCCGCGGGTGTCAACAGTCAAAAGTCGGTGATTTTTAGAAAAGGAGGCATAACTTATGGTTTTGCCGCGTTTGCGCCTAACATGGGTACGGTGAAACTCACTAAAATTAAAAAAGCTCAAAAAATCGTCCGACAATTGGCTCGAAACAGTGATATTGTCATTGTTTCATTTCATGGTGGCGCTGAAGGGGTAGCCAATCAGCATGTTAAAAAGCAGACTGAATATTTTTATGGTGAAAATCGGGGGAATGTTTACAAATTTGCTCATAGTGTCATTGATGCGGGTGCTGATATTGTCTTTGGACATGGGCCCCATGTGACGCGAGCAGTTGAAGTGTATAAAAATCGTTTTATTGCCTATAGCTTAGGTAATTTTTGTACTTATGGTCGTTTCAATTTGGATGGCGCGGCTGGTGTGGCCCCAATTATTAAAGTGAATGTCACCCGAAAGGGGCGTTTTGTGAAGGCTAAAATTACGCCGATTAAGCAACGTTACTGGAAAGGGGTTTTTTATGATCGCAAAAAAAGGGCGATTACCAAAATTCGCCAACTGACTAAAGCGGATGGCTTTCTTCATAACATTACCATTGATCGCGATGGGGTGATAAAAAAGTTGTAAGGCTCCTAAAGCAGAATACTCAACGGGGCGATAAACTTTCAGGCAAAAGTTTCGCGAAGCGAAACTTTTGCCTGAAAAACTTTTGTTAAAATGACTTTAGGGAATTGTATTTCACATTTAGCTTCGCTGGCCTTCGGCTCACGCTAATGTTTCGCGGAGCGAAACATTAGCGTGAAATAAAGTTGCGCGCAACTTCTTAAGTGAGCCTTCGGTGCGCGAAGCTAAATGTGAAATATAATTTGCGCTTTTGCCCTGAGGGAAAAATCGGATGAAACTAGAACCCCAGGCTTCACTCACTGCCATTAAGTTAAGGAAATTTTGTGCCCGATTATTTTTCATAACTGATTGAAATATTTATATATTTTTATTTTAAAACGGCTAAAAATCTCTTAACTTAATGGCATTGAGGCTTCACTACGGGCTATTCACATTTTCTGAGCGTAGTCTCGCTACGCTATACTACGCTCAGAAAACCCCTTGGGGGTTGTTAAACCCTATTTTTAATGTGTCCTTTAAAGGCCTTTGATAAACACCAAATCAGCATGAAAAAGAGAGGCCAAAAAAAGCTCTCAGTCAACACCCTAGGATAGAACCAAGTAGCTGGTTACTAGACTTATCGAAAAGATACCGCTCCCAACACTGGTAATTATAATAACTATATAGAAAAAACGCTAAAGCACTAACTTGTAACCGGTCAGCTTGTAATGCAGATAGTGCGCTTTAAGGTAGTCATTTTCGGTAATACTTCCAGATATCATTTACAATGCCCTTTACTTGCTATGTGTTTTCTTGTTTACTATCCCACCCAAGCTCGCGTAGGGTGTATAAGCGATAGCGTCATACAAGTTAAATTCAAATTCAAAAGTACGTGAAATGGGTAATGTTTAATTGTCAAATTAAACAACGTGCTTGAAATTCTGTTAAGCTATACAAGCCAGAAGGTATCTTTAATAGACAAGGATCAATGATTGCCAAATAACCTTCAACCATATAAGTTAAAGTCACAACAAATGCAATAACCGTTCTTTTTTTGCAATCCCTGTATTCACTTGCTACTTCAATAGAAAAACTTAGCCTATTCCATGACTCAGCTAATTTATTGACATCTGTGTCATTCCTAATATTTTCAAATTCTTCAAGCAAATCGAGTTCATCATCAACACCATCATTTTCTTTTATGGACACTAATACCTTTGTTCCATCATAGAGAAAAATATCATATCTATGGCCCACCTCGAAAAAGCCTTTTTCATCTAAATTGTCATTGGCTCCCCATTCACGGATCGTTATTGACTGGTATGACTTGTCTTTTTGCTTTAGTAAGTTGTTATAATAAACTATAATGTTTTGCAAATACCAATCCACTTGTTTAGTTGGAATAATTTCAAACTCGCAACTCATAATGATTTTTTATCGTTCCCAAATTCTATTTGGGAATGCCTGTTTTGATGCTCCGCATCAGAATAAATAATTGTACTTTGCCTCGTGTTGTAAAAGGCATTCCTTCATGGCGTTTGGAAACGAGGAATAACTCATTAGCTTTCATCCTCATTTAGGTTGATAGCCTCCCGGGCTGCATCTATCATATGTACTAATAGTAAATCCGGAAATTGGGTTTGCTTTGATTCTATACATAGAATAAATTCAGGGCTATTTAACCGATATGCCACATCTTCAAACACAGAACTGATATGATCTATAGCCTCCTTGTCTTCTAAACTAGAAAGAAATTGAAGAGTTGCACTCTCATTTGCTGAAAGTACTTTTGTAAGCTCATCCCAATAATCACAGATTTTGGGATCTTCAATATGAAGTTTTTCTATTTTTTTAATAATATCATATACTTCAGTTGCTAATGTCATATTATCTCCTAATAAGTTAAGTTCAAAATATTGTATTGCCTAATTATTATATCCTAATAAAGTCAAATAGTCGCTAAAACCTAACAATTCTCAATAATCAATTCTCAAAATGGATGCTAATTTCTTGAGTCTTAATCTTAATCAAGTTATCTTGCCTCGACTTTATTTTGTAATCAGTTAAACTCAATTCCTGAAAATGAGTAATAAAATTATTATATTATGTTGTCGCTGTTTTATTGGCTACTGAGGTGCAATCTCGCGATATTGTCAGTATTATTGGTGTGGGCGACATCATGTTAGGGACAAATTACCCTTCAAAGCGGTATTTGCCTCCCAATCAAGGCAGAGATTTGATGAAAGATGTTGAGGATATTCTCAACAATGCGGATGTCACTTTTGGCAATCTTGAGGGCACAATCCTTGATACTAAAGGCTCTGCCAGAAAAAATTGCAAGAAGTGTTATTCGTTTCGGATGCCAGCCTATCTGGTGGATAATCTTGTGACGGCCGGTTTTGATGTGCTGAGTATTGCCAATAATCACATCATGGATTTTGACACACAAGGGGTTGACAATACCATACGCGTGCTTAATCGAGAAATGGATTTATGCGGCAGGAGTCGATAGTCAAAAGTTGGTGACTTTTACAAAAGGAGGGGTGAATGATGGCTTTGCGGCATTTGCCACTAACTGACTATGCAGCCCCGACGGGCACACCCATTATTGCTGCGGCAGATGCTTTAGTCGGAACGAATTATCTTTATAGATTCGTCGGCGCGATCAATATCGTGAGCCAGCGCGGCAATCTGCAATGTTTCATCAGCATCATGTTTTAATTTTAGTAACCATTCAAGTACCGTCTCCGCATGAATCGGAACTTCTGGCACACTGGATTTTGAAATAATCGCGCGTATTTTTAGTTTTGCACCGGCAATCTATCATTTTGGCAAATAACAATCCGGCGTATGGTTTCCAAATTCATAAAAAGTGCTCTGCTTTTAGGTAAGCGTTTTCATCATCAACATCAATCCCGAATCTTTGACTGGGTACCGATTTTGCGTGTTTATTCTCTGCCAAAACCCGTATTGCCGCAGATAAAGTCGTCTCATTCTGAATTTTATAGGCACGTTCCAATGCTTCAAATATTGCTGGTGTGCAAATGAAAATACCTGTATCAAAACAGTTTAAATCATCAATGGTTTTGCCAATATTGAGGATGTACCCGTTGAACCCTCCTCCACATCAACCTGCGGATTGGTTGTCACATTTGAATGATATTTTTGATCAGTCTGACAAGTTCTTTTTGATCGTAATTAATGTGCTTGACGATCTTTTTTGCTCTGACTGAAAGACGCTGGTAGCCCCAAATTGTTCGTCTTGTCGTCTCTTGCCAAGTGTTGCGTTGAGAATAAAGCGGCAGATTAACATCGAAATAGGAAATGCTATCCGCGTCTTTGAGCAGATTAGATCGAAAATCGCCTCCAGTCTCATGGGCTACAACCAACCGGCATGCTTCCTGTACAACCGTGCTTTCGATCATGCAATCCTCTAGGATACCTCGCAATAAACGCGCCCCACGTCTCGCATGAGCCGCTTTGAAGGTATCGTAATCAGGATAGTCTTCACGTCTGACACGCTCTGGCGTGGCGCGATCTATATCATGGGCTATCGCTGCGATTTGGAGTGCTTCGTCGGCCTTTGGTTCTAAACGTAACAGCCACTCCAATGTATTGTCAGCATGACGCGGATCCTCGGGAACTTCGGAATTGGCAATGAGTGTCCTGATTCGTTTTTTGGCAGAGATATTTGAATGAGAGCGTTCATTAATTGACTGAATCCCATTCAATCCCGTCATGCCTTTTTCCACGTAACGTGCAGTGCCTTGGGCTGCTTGACTAACTGCTATATTTACCGGGTTTCCAGCCATTATCTGCAAACCCAAAAGGGCGGTGAAGACATCACCGGCACCATTCGTATCGTGTACATGCTGTACCGGCTTGACGGGGAGATTGCTTTGACCCAATTTTTCATAGATTGTTATTGCTTGCTCCCCTCTGGTGAGGGCAATGAGCCGGCAATGTTCAGCCATACGCTTGGCAAATGCATTAGCCTCAGGATGATCCTCTGCCGACAAAGTGACGGCCAACATCCGGGCGGTTAGCAAAGCTTCCGGCGGTTCATAAGGCTTTATTCGTCCACCGGTACTCACTGTACGTAACCAGCCTTGCATACCAATAATCAGTTCAGATTCAGGGAAAGCCGATAATAACTCCAAACGACACTCCCCACTGACGGGTACCAAAAAGACAACTGGAAAGTTACGCCACTTAGATGGGATATCGTTCACGGTAATGTCAGCGGCACAAGCATCCAGATTAAGTTGTCTTTGACCTTTCTCAAAATGATGGCGAAATGTCGTTATCGTATCCGAGGCAAGACGGTGTAAATGGATGCGCGGATTCGATGACAGTGGTTGTAGCAAGGGTTCGTTTGGTGCGCGGGTCACCAAAGCCACATCCTGTCCACAAGCACTGAGTGCCAGAGCAATGTAGGCAGCTGCACCTCCTAAACGTACTTGACCATCAATTAAATCTTGGGTAACATGACCGACTATCAGCACTGGACTTTTCATAAAAGTTCACCTTTGATAAAGTAAGGAAATCATTAATGTCACTCAATTGTCTGATAAATCTCACATCAGGGTAATGTTTAGTAAAATCTGCTGAAATAAATTCCCCACTCAATAACGCCAAGAAAGGAACATTGGATCGAACGGCAATACGAGCATCATTGGGTGAATCGCCAATAAACAGCATCTGCTCACGAGACCAACCAAAGTCATTCTCCAGCTTCTGAAAATGAGGTTCTCCCTTGCAAAAACCATCCCAAGCCCGGTAGCCCAGTGCCGCATCCACCGGCCAATTGTTCGCTAATCGTTTTACATAGCTCTCTAAATTATTAGATGCGATAGCAATACGGAATCCGGCATTTTGCCAATGATGCAATAGTTGCTCAGTTTTTGAGGGCAGGGTCACGTTCAACAGATACTTATCTTTCCAGCTTTCAAATCTCAAAGCCACCTCAGCATTACCGGTGGCTTTGGGAAACAATTGTTCAAGTTGTTGTTCAAAAGGCAAACCAGAAGTCTCAAAATAGAGCCGGTGGGCTTCAGATATCGGTGTGCCGTAATGTTTGAAGATGAGTGCCGCCGCCTTATCTGCATAGTCCCCCATCGTATCAATCAAGGTCCCATCTAAATCGAAAACCAGCAATTTTGTGTCCATTAAGCCAATTCCTTACGCGCTTTTTCCAGATCGTCCAGAGTATCTATTTCAAACCACCGTACCTCATTGACCCAAACCACTTCAGGATATTTTTCCGAACCGGCTAATGTATGCAACACATCCTCCACGCAGGCTCGTGCTGGATCAATCGTCTCCTTCACTTGGTCAAAAGCCGTCCAGTAAGCGGAAGAATCGTTGGCCGGAATCCGTGTTGTGCCAATATAGGCACCGTCAAAAGTACTCAAAGACTTGCTAATTTTTCGGAGGTGTTCGTTAGAAACGACGACTTTCATTTCATCATCAAGAATAGGACGGTTGTTTTGTGCGGCGATGGTGATGCTCCCACCCTCCAGAAAATGGTGAGTATAGAAGTCAGACGGAAACAGATGATCGGCATTGGTCAAAATGAAGTTATCACCTTCAATCAAAGATCGTGCTGCTGCCAACGAAGCTAGGTTTCCCTGTTCCGGATTAGGATTAACCACGACCTGAACCGGCACTTGGGGCGGATACCTATCCAAATGTGTATTAACTTTACCTCCAAGATAACCTGTCACTACAATAATGCTATCTGCCACGGCAGATAAAGATTCTAGCGCAATATCAAGACAGGTTCGCGCTCCCACAGTAATCAAGGGTTTAGGGAGCGACTCTGTCAGAGGACGCAGACGCGATCCTTGTCCTGCCGCTAATAATACTGCTTTCATGTTTGCACCTTCTTGGTTGCATTGTAAAAACGATGAATGGCTGAAGCGTTGGTAATAACAGCAAGCACGAACAGCAATGCACAATACCACCCTCCAATCAAACCAACTACGAGTATCATATTGCGAATATCACGGGAGCCGAAAGTTGCCACGGAAGATTTTCCCGTCGCCTCAGTGCGGGCACGCAGGTATGGAACCATTTGATTACCTAGCAATGCTGCCAAGCCAACCAATAAACACGCTGGAGTCTGCCAGATCAGTGCCGCGATAATGAAAAAGTCTATATAACGATCCAATACAGCATCCAGAATTTCTCCCTCCTTGGTTCCGCATTGGCGGGCTCTGGCGAGATCACCATCCAAACTATCCAACCACGCACCGATTAGCACCAGAATAGCCGCCGTCAGGTTTAATCCGGCAATGATGGCCCAAGGCCCTAATACACCCGCTACCAATGCAGACATCCAGGTGATGCCGTTAGGTGTTATCCAAGAGATATTAACCAAAAGCCCAGCGATTGGGATGGTTAATTTCTTATTCATTCGCTCAATAATGCCACTCGGCTTTTCGCTCATAATCCATCTCTCATGCGTTTCAAACGTTCTGGTTCATTAGTACAAATTCCATCTACGCCAAGATTAAGTAAATGTTCCAACTCATCTTCACGTTCCTCGTGCCACAAAATGACTTTAAGACCGGCTTCATGAATACGAGTTATCGCCTCACGGGAAAGTAAGCTGTGGGGGTATGGGGCACGCGATTCCCAGCAGGGATGAACGACATCACACTGATAACGCCTGGAAAGTAAAACCATTTCTTCGAGCGAGAAGACAGTCCCCAACATCAGGGACATTACCAGTTCAGGACGGACAGCTTTGAACGCTTTCAAAAACGGCGCGTGAAATGAGCCTATTGTGATTAGATCAGGATCACGGTTTTTCAGACTATTGGCAAGCCTATCTAGGAGTTGAGCATCCTTGACTTCCAGAAGCAATTCCATCTGTTGTGTTTCGGCCCAGTCCAGTAATTCCTCGAATCGCGGCGAATCCACCAATTGTTTCTGTGCTTCACCGCCGGTCATTTCAGCAATGCGATGTTCGCCAATGTAATAGTCATGGCAAATAACCACTTCGTCATCAGCACTTAACATCAGATCCATCTCGCAACATTCCGCTCCGGCTGTTTTGGCAGCACGGATCGCAGCCCATGTGTTATCAGGGTAACAAGCACTGTATCCTCGATGAGCAATAATTTTTTGCGATGAAATTTTCATCCGTAACTCATTCCAATCTCTTCTCTATTGGATCTAACAACAGGCGATCTAGATGAGTCCGACTGATCAGTCGTTTACCAATGTCAATAAACAAGGCGAAGAACAATATCAGTCGCCAGAACTCTGGATTACCTATCGTTATATTGTTCAGTGCCGTCTCTATCTGATCGTTGGACAAGCTGAGCCACCAGATAAGCCCCCAGGCCATAATGGCAGCAAGCAGGGTCGTCGAAATGAAGTTCAGCGTACTTGGCCGACTGCGCCACTTGAGCAACAACCAACTTATATAAATAGCGAGCAACGGGGTTGCATAAACGAAAGTATTACCAGGCAACATAATGGCCTTGATAAGATCAGAATCGACATAAATCCCAAAGAATATGAGCACGGATAGAAACATTGCACTGATGTCCTGAATAGTGATGCTTCTCTCTATGAAATTAGTCAGACCATGCAGGCGGGTGGTAGTCAATTCATTGAGAAAATTTTCAACGATGCCCACCTTTGACTTTGGATAAAAACTTGGCATTTGCACTGGGAAGTCAAAAAGAAAAGTTAATGCCTTGTCTTTATTTTTCCGTGACCAGGCATAAGGATTTCCAGCGGTTCTTGATATACTTAGCCACTCCGCTATTGCCAAGCCAGTAATAAGAAGGGAGTTATAGAAATGGGCTTGAGGTGAACACCATTCATCAGCACGATCCGTGATGGTATCAAGTACCCGCATTATTTCGGTACTATATGGATCATCTGCAAAAAGCAATCGTGCCCGCAACAGCATCGCAAAACGACTAATATCAGCTTTTCTTGTGATATGCTTATCATCAAAAGTATAATCTTTCCCTTTTTGTATAGACTCTTCCAGACCCTCTACTTTTAAACCTTTTTGAAAAGCAACCTTTAGTGCCCGCAACACATTGAAGGTATTGTCCACACTCGATGTCCCACCTTTACGCTCACTCCAGCCTCCGTCCGGATTCTGCAAACACACAAACCATCGAACCACACAACTTAATGAAAGAACATCGCTTCCGGTCTTAAGTAATGCGTTTAAAGCAAGTGCACTGGCACCAGTGATGCCTTCATTGGTGGATGCAATATCAGCATCCGTATGCCAACATGCAAGATCGCCATCCACAAAGAGAGCATTTTCTAGGCAGTTTTTCATCTTGCCAATGGCGCATGAGTCTGGCCGTAGCCTAGAGATTGTGTGTAGGCAACGAGCCGTTGTACCAATCTCGATAGGTGCTCCAGGTATGGGGCCTGGTGATTGGAGCCCACCATTGATTAAGGCGTTTTCCAAATAATCTAGTCCCGTGGCTATCTGTTTGTCGGATGAACCGAATCCCAGCAAAGCACACAACTCCAATGAACGTAAGATGGAACCTGAATTCGGAACAAACCCATCAACTGACCAACTCCCATCGTCATATTGCTTGGAAAGGATGTAATCCGACATAGCGATTAGCGGGATTGGCAACCCCTGGCTCACCCAATCAGCAATGATCCTGAAATCAATCCATGCTTCAACCGGCATACCAAACTGACAGAGATCGTCCCGGAACTGTAGTTTTTGCTCAGGATTTAAAGCAAGACCAACATGACTCTTTTTATAGATTAACAATGCGGCACGTCGCCAATAACTCGTGTGCTGGGTTAAATAATAGAGTTTTGTGGAGAACATTCTATATCTTCCTAAGGATTAAGAGATAAAAACTCATCCGCCCCGCCTTCTATGGCGGAGCGGATAATGCGCTCAATCAACGGCACACCGAGCAAAGGAACAAGTGGTTTGATGTCGCCTTTCGATTTAAGCCGGGTTCCTTGCCCGGCGGCGATGATCAAGCATTTCATAGACTATTTCCCCTGAATGAATGCTTCAGTCATTGTGTAGGCTTCATCATCGGTAAATTGTTTGGGTGGATGTTTGCAAAAATACGCCGCCGGTGCTGTCAAAATACCACCTTGTTTACGATCCATCGCCAGTTTGGCACAGCGGATGGAGTCAATCGCCACCCCGGCTGAATTGGGCGAATCTTCCACGGAAAGCCGCATTTCTAGATTCATCGGCACATCACCAAACAGTTTGCCTTCCATGCGGATGAAGCAGACTTTATTGTCTTTTTGCCAGGTAACATAATCACTTGGGCCGATATGAATATTTTCATTTTCCAAGCGTTGAGCTGCAACTGACTGTACGGCCTCGGTTTTAGATTCCTTCTTAGAAGCCAGACGGGCACGGTTTAGCATGTTTAAAAAGTCGGTGTTACCACCGGTATTTAACTGATAAGTCCGCTCCAGCTTAACCCCGCGTTTATTAAACAGGTCAGTCAGGGTGCGGTGCGTAATGGTGGCTCCCAATTGCGCTTTAATATCGTCACCGATGATGGGAAGATTTTTGTCTTCAAAGCGTTTCGCCCAGACCGGATCGCTGGCAATGAATACAGGGATATTGTTCACAAAGGCGACACCCGCTTCCAGTGCACAATCTGCATAGAACTGAGTGGCTTGCTCTGATCCGACTGGAAGATAATTCATCAGCACCTCAGTGCCGGAATTTTTTAACACCTTGACGATTTCTTCTTCTGTCGGTTCTGGTTCATCCGCAATAACAAAGGTGTACTGGTCTGCATAGTCTTTCATATGCTCCGAGAAACCATCCAGAATTTTACCCATCTGTACTTTTACGCCGGATTGCGGCATATCCGCACAGAATACGGTGGTACAATTGGGTTTGGAAAAGATGGCTTCATTAACATCCTGCCCAATTTTGCGTTTGTCAACATCAAACGCAGCAACCACTTCAATATCGAAAGGCTTATAACCACCGATATCCCAATGCATCAAGCCGATGGCCTCTTCAGGGACTTTGTCGCGGTAGTAATGAATTCCTTGGAGCAAAGAGCTTGCACAATTTCCAATACCAACAATGGCAATTTTAATTTTATTCACTAGAGTGTTAATTTACCTCCATAGTTATATATATAAATAAATGATAATATCCTACTGAAATAGTAAGAAGACTTCGTGACTCAATGGCTATATTTGAATGCTGGGCAACATCTGGGCTGTCCCCTATTTTTTTGAGATTTTTTTCAGACATAAAGGGAACTATTGCATTTGCAATATTAATAGCTAAAGTGCTGTAGGCTAACAATATGGTTCCGCTAACTCCCATACCGAATATAAAAACACCGGTTACACAACTAATGCCAGATGCTGTATTCAATGTCATACTCGTTTTCATTTTGTTATTCAAATGAAATAAGTCAAACTTGTTTTTTATCTTTTTAACCGGTGTTATTAATCACAAAGATTATATCTTAAACTTAATGTTATTATTTTAACTCAGTTAATCTTCAGCTACAATAACAATTATTAATTATTAATTATTAATTATTAATTATTAATTATTAATTCAAATTACTTTTCGATTTATTAATATAGGAAATCCAATGTCTCACGCTAACGCTTTGACTACCATCCAATCCCTTTTAGAACAACGCATTCTGATTCTTGATGATGCGATGGGAACCCTGATCCTGATGCATAAACGGCAAGAAGATGATTATCAAGAGGAACGTTTTAAAGAGTGGAGTTGCGATTTAAAGGGCAATAATAAGTGAAAAGTTATAAGTGATAGATTATAAGTGATATAAGGAGAATTGATTGATGAAAAATAATATGACTGATCTATGAGCGTTATTATGGGCAATTGTTAACATTATTTACAATCAAAATTCAATCAACAAAACAAAAAAATCGTCATGCTAAATTCTGATTATAAGTACTGAAGCACAAATAAACAGGTATTTTACCGCAAGGGGCATCTTCTTGGTTGTTTCTTTTAATTAA
>Ga0164318_10001845_pt1 | contig 19225 bp, 20 predicted proteins | sample GuaBasSedimGuay9_FD_113734 | JGI IMG/M metagenome (GOLD analysis project Ga0164318, IMG submission 113734) | Subseafloor sediment microbial communities from Guaymas Basin, Gulf of California, Mexico - Guay9, Core 4571-4, 0-3 cm | ecosystem: Environmental > Aquatic > Marine > Hydrothermal vents... | reverse complement strand
TGCTTTACCACCGATTTTACCAAACAATGCGTTTGAAAAATCGTAATGTTTATCAACTTTCTCGAATAAAGATACATTCCCTACGGGGAAGGTTACATTTTCTCTCATAGATATCACCTCAATGGTACTATGAGAGTGATGTGACCTTTATTTTATCAAACTGGCGAAGTTAGGTTGATACGCATCATCTCCAAGAGACATTGCAATCTGGGTCCATCTGGAAGGCAGAATCTCTCCATTATAGATGACCTCTTCCTCGATAATAGTACCATCCATATCGAAAACAAATAGTTTCTCATTCTCACTCATAGCAACAGAAAAAGCACTCAATACTTTAAAAAACTATCAATTCTTCTTCCCTCTTCGAACCATATTGACCCCATTAACAATCGCCTTAACCGACGCCATCACAATATCCTCATCAAGCCCGCGCGCTCGATATTCCTTCCCATCCTTACCCGCAACCACAAGCGCCACATCCGCAAGCGCATCAGTCCCACCTGTAATCGCCTTAAGCTCATACTCCCGAAGCACAATCTCCGGTCCAAGAATCTTCTTGATAGCATTAGTCGCAGCATCAACAGGTCCGACACCATCTGCACAGGCACTCTTCATCTTGCCATCAATCCTAACCTTAACATCAGCATACGCGCCAACCTTATTCCCGCAAGTCACCTTAACCTCATCAAGCACAACATACCGGTTACCCACAGAAGACCTACACAACACATCATCAGCAATCGCAACAATATCATCCGAAAGAACACTCTTCTGCTTATCAGCAAGCGCCTTAATCTTTGCAACAATCAAATCAAGCTCATCACCATCAAACGAATATCCAAACTCCTCAAGCGCACTCACAACAGCATGCCTTCCCGAATGCTTTCCAATCACAAGCTCAGTCTTCTTCCCGATAGACGCAGGGCTCATAATCTCATAGCACAACGGATTCGCAAGCATACCATGCTGATGAATGCCTGCTTCATGCGCAAACGCATTCTTCCCCACGATTGCCTTATTCCTCTGCACATCAATACCCGTATATCGCGAAACCATCCTGCTCGTATTATAGATCTCCTTTGTATCCACACTACAATCACACCCAAAATAAGAACCCTTCGTCTTAAGATTCATAACAACCTCCTCAAGCGCAGCATTACCCGCGCGCTCACCAATCCCGTTGACCGTACACTCAACCTGCCCTGCCCCGCGCCGCACAGCCTCAAGCGAATTCGCAACAGCAAGCCCAAGATCATTATGGCAATGCACACTAATGACAGCACCGTCGATATTTTCAACATGCTCCCTGATATAACTAATCAGTTTCCCGAACTCATCAACTTCAGAATACCCCACAGTATCCGGGATATTCACAACACAAGCACCCTCCTCAATAGCCGCACCAATCACTTTACACAAAAATTTCGGATCGCTCCGCGACGCATCCTCACACGAAAACTCAACCCTTTCTGAGAAACTTCGCGCAAGTCCAACCGCCTTCTTCGCCATCGAAAGAACCTCACTACGGCTCTTCTTAAGCTTATACTTCAGGTGAAGATCAGACGTGGCAATAAAAGTATGTATGCGCGGCTTATCAGAATATTTAACAGCATCCCACGCGCGAATAATATCTGCATCAACCGCCCGGCAAAGTCCGCAAATATACGGGCCCGCCACATTTTCAGCAATCAGTTTCACAGAAGAAAAATCATCCTCTGAAGCAATAGGAAACCCTGCTTCAATAGTATCAACCTTAAGCTTGGCAAGCTGATGCGCAATAGCAAGCTTCTCATCAATATTAAGCGTCGCCCCCGGCGACTGCTCACCATCCCTAAGCGTCGTATCAAAAATTTCAATCCGTCTCATCTTTTCCTTACCCATACATCATCACCACACAAAACCATAATTAACCATCATCAAAAAAATGCACTATAACCAAAAAAAGCGCAAGAAACTCTACAGTAACAGAAACAACATACCCAGTGCCAAAAAACATCTGCGCTCAAAAAGCATACAACTAATTGCCCTCCACACTTTTTAAATATATCCCCGAGAAATAATCAACCATGAAAGCAGTGATATTTGACTTCTCACGAACCCTCTATGACCCCGCCGCAAAAACAAGCAGGAAACACCCAACTACACAATAGACAGCCTAAACAACTTCACAAAACAATTCACTAAATCCCCCATCATCATCCAACCCCTAATGACAATATTATCTATCTTACCTATTCCTATATATTTTCTCAGCAATTCTCCTATATTCTCTCTATCGGCAAAATCCCATTTTTTCTGATTTACAGTCACCTTTTCTACCCAAGTTTCATAGCCTCCTTTTTCCACAACACTTACAAAACTTCAGCGCAAGAACATTCTATCGGCATGCTATACCTGTTAGCTATATATACTTTAAAACAGCAAAAGATATTGAAAATCAATAACACACAATGTCACATCACTTGAGATTGAGACCTCTGGAGGAAATCCAAAAGGATATCGATGAGGTTACAAAGGAAATAGAAAAACTGCAAAAAGAGGGGTTATACTATGGATAATGAGAAAAATTCAATTGTTTTGTTCAATGACAAACAGATTCGCCGAGTATGGAACGAAGAAAAAGAAGATTGGTTTTTTAGCGTTATTGATGTAATTGCTATTTTAACCGAGAGCGCTAACCCCAGAAAATACTGGAGTGTCTTAAAAACAAGATTAAAACAAGAAGGAAGTCAGTTGGCTACAAATTGTAGTCAACTGAAAATGAAGTCCAATGATGGCAAATATTATCTGACAGATGTAGGGGATACGAAATCAATTTTAAGATTGATCCAGTCAATCCCTTCCCCAAAAGCAGAACCATTCAAGTTATGGCTTGCCAAAGTCGGAAATGAAAGAATTGACGAATTAGCAGACCCTCAAAAAGCAATTGACAGGGCGCTCAAAACTTACCTGAAAAAAGGATATTCAAAAGAATGGGTTAACCAGAGATTAAAAACAATTGAAGTAAGAAAAGAGCTGACAGATGAATGGGACACGCGCGGGGTAGAAGAAGGCATGGAATATGCAATTCTAACCAACGAGATCACAAAAGCATGGGCAGGAATGTCAACAAAAGAATATAAAAATTTCAAGGATCTGAAAAAAGAAAACCTGCGGGACAATATGTCCAATCTGGAACTGGTTCTAAATATGCTGGCAGAGGCAACAACAACAGAAATTTCAAAAAACAAGATGCCCGAAACATTTGAAGAAAACAAAAAAGTCGCAAGAGAAGGCGGAGAAGTAGCTGGTAACACAAGAAAAGAAATTGAGCAAAAAACCGGCAAAAAAGTTATTTCAAATGAAGATCGTTTTAGTCTGGAAGATAAAAAGAAGCTAAAACACTCAAAGAAATTAAACTTAAAAAACTAAAATATAAGCGCTAATAAATAAAACGCCTCACTAAACTCTCATCATCATCCCACACTCAATAACAATACTCTTATAAAATTCCATAAAAAACATATCCACATGACAGAACTAATCTACTATGAAGACCAGTACAAAAAAGAGATAGAAGCAAAAATCCTAAAAATAGAAGGCAACAGGGTAGTTCTGGACAAAACAATCTTCATCCCGCAAACCAACACAGAACCCGGCGATTACGGTAAAATAAACAACATGAAGATTGCCGGCTCCAAAAAAGAAGCTCAAGACATCTGGCACATATTCCCAAAACCAATCCCATTTCAGGAAGAGAACACAGTAAAACTGGATCTTGACTGGAATAAGAGATTCTCTGCAATGCGATTACACTCCGCCCTTCACCTGCTTGCAGGCCCATTCGACAAGAACTTCGCAAAAAGAGCAGTTGCCGGCGCCCTAAAAGCAAACCATGCATACTTGGTTTTCAAAGAAGAAATTGGAGATGAAATCATCGAAAAAGCATTAGAACAGGCAAACAAAGACATCCAAAACAATCTCGAAATAAAAAGCTATTGGGACGAAAACCGCGAAGGATTCAGATGGACCAAAGTAGGAGACTACGCACCGATTCCCGATGGCGGCCTCCACGTCAAAAACACAAAAGAGATAGGAAAAATCAGTTTAGTCTGCAAAGAGCTGGAACAGGGAAAACAAAAAATAACGATTTCTATAGACTAATATTACGTCCTCACCCAAAAACCCTCGCAACCGCAACCTGCACCACAAAAATCTCAGGCATTCCAATAGGCATACAACCATCCGTGTATTTATCTTATCAACTTAAACGTGTACCTTCTCTGGATATCCGATGCCTATACTGATCTTGCCGTCTGCATACATATTTTAGTATAGTCCAGCACCTCTTCAGTCTTAACTTTTTCTTCTCTCAGTAATTTCCGGAGGATTTTCGCAAGTTCCCTGTCAAATTCAGATACCTGCGGCGCAATATCATGTTTTGTTTTTGGAACAATCCTGTTTCTGAGCAGGATTATCCTCGCAGCCTGCAAGGCAAGGTAAAGCAATTCATTTCTTGCTTCATCTACATCAGTTTTTAATAAAGCATAAACCCGGTCTTCAAGCTTTTCGCAATACCTTATCTTTTCCTGGATTAGTTCTTCTGAAAATATTGGCAAAGGACTCTCAAAGAATTTTATAAATGTTGTATCATCATGGATTATTTTTCCAAACACAAGAGCAGAAATCACGAAATCGTCACCCTTCGCGTACCGCTCTTTAAACTCCCTGCAGGAAAGAAGAATAATATTCACATTCACAAACATTGGAACTTTCTCTCTATTTCCACCAATTACGAGGAAATCAATGTCACTGCCCTTTTTCATCTTCTGCGCTGCAACTGATCCGACAAGCACAATACTTTGTGGATTTATCTCAAAAAGCATTTTATTCGCCATATTAAATACATCCATTTTTACATCCTCATTCATGGAATTCAGGTAATCAGAATCAAACAAGAGCTTCAGTCTTTTGCAAAAGACATTGGAAAAATTCAGTTTGTATTTTTTCCCCGACTTCATCAGGATGCCGCTTTTTTCAAATTTATCTATAACTTTATAAATCCAGTTTCTTGAAATTTTCGCTTTTTGACTAATTTCCGCAACAGAAAAATAATCAAAAGGTTCATCATAAAAGACTCTCAGCACACGTATTTCTGACTCTTTTTCAAGTATCATTTCAAAACGCCTCTTTTAGACAATATTTTCTCTGTTTCTTTTCTCATATTCTCTATCTCTTCTAGGTAATTCACCACATCTTTTTCACTGTAATCCTTTGGGATTGAAGTATAGGGATGAAACTCTGCAACAAGCCTGTATTTAGAAAGCCTCTTAAATGTTTTTGAATAATCCTTCTTTAGCATTCCAAGAACAAAATAATCCTTTAATAGGTACGTTTTTTGTCTGTGGTCTTTCAGATAAAAACCATTAACTGCTGTTTTCAGGGAATTAACAATATTTTCAGCAGCAATCCAGACAAAGTACAAAGCATCATCTATTTTCTCTTCATCTAAAAATCTTCTTGCCTCTTTTAGCTGCCCGTCAATCTTTTTCCAATTCTGCCTTATTTCTTCGTTGCTAACCATCATACTTCACATTTTGTTAATTTTAGTTAACAATTTGTTAACTATAGTTTATAAAGTTATTGTTTAAGATCAGGCAAACACATTGTCAAAATTGGAAAAGTAATCAGCTCCCCTGCAATAGTCATATGATCATGCCTTACTTTACCCCATCTGTCTCATAATTAGTTCCTCTTTGCTCTGGCATCAGAAAATAATCATTCCTTTTCTATGACCTTTACTATATTTGAAACAAAAAACATCGCATTTTTGAGTGAATCTTCCGCAGGCTCTTTATTTGCTAGCGGTATTGTACGATACGTAAACTTTCCTCTCTTCCCTTTTTCATTCCTGAATATTTCCAGCAATTCATCTGCCCTAACCACCATTTTATTGTAAATCTCAAGAAGTTTTACATCAAGAATACCTGTATCAACAAAATTCTTTTCGAACTCTTCAATAGTCTTTCTATGAACTTCAGGTGCATAAGTTCTAATCCCTTTTGTCAGCAAAATGGCCTTTGCTGCATAGAAAATCGCATAATAAGAATGCGAAATTACCGAACTATAAAATGTCACATCCCCTGAAAGCTGAAAATCCTCTTTGAACCTTATTTCTTCACTTAATCTCTTCAATGATTGGGCTGCCAGGATTTCATTTTTTGCCCTTTCAGTGTAAAGTTCAACCATTGAATCCATTTTTCATCGCCTCACTCATTATTCTAAAATAATTTTCTCCACCTGATAGTATAAGGTTATTTCTGGCAATTTCTGTCCCATAATTTGCTTTTTTATCTAAAAGCATAGCAAGCATTTCAGACCTTTTAAAAACATACAAATGTATTGGCGGTATATTCATTTCACATGCATACTTCAGTTCAGAATACACTCTTTTAGGCGCAGTATTATCATCCACAATTATAACAATATCTATATCAGACCCTTTCTTCTGACAATTCTTTGCATAGCTTCCTGTGATAATGAAAATATAAAAATCCGTAGGGATTTTCGATGCAATTTTCTCTAGATCTCTATATGGTATCTGTTCTTCATTCCACGCCATATACTCAGCAATAAATCCTGCATAGCTTTGTGTCCTTAATGATTCTACGTTTAAAGAATAAAGTACAACATTCCCTGCCTTCTCCTCTTTCAAACTCCCCGACACAACAAATCTTTTAAGCGCATCATATACATAGCCCTCAGATTTCTTCCCTGAAAGCTTTTTAATCTCCTTAAACGTAAATCGCTGCCAAGGAAACTTAACAAACTGCGCAAATATCTCATATTCTTTTTTAAGCATCTAAATCTCCTGTCATAGTTCAACAATACCGCATAATCCTATTTTAAGGATTAATTAATCCTATTTTAAGGATTACACCTTTAAATATGTTTCTAAAAACGTCATATTTTTCCGCTCTTCCTGACCTAAAATCCCAAAAACCAGCATCATAATTCCAATTCTTCAAGACTTCTGCATATCTTCTTTTCCAATTCAAGTATCTTCTCTTTAATCACTTCAGGCTTTTCATAATGAACTTCTTCATACTCAATTTCCTGGTATTTTGAAATGCTCAAATCATATTCATTTTTTTTAATTTCATCAAATGGCACAACGAAACATTTTGCCTTTCTGTCTTCAATTTTTTCTTTGTCTCTGTTCCTGAAATTTTCAATTATATTTGGAATGTCTCCCCTCCCGTCTATAAAAGTCCTTTTATCATCCAGGCTATAGCCGTCAGATTTCATATTATAAAACCAGACCTTCTCAGTAGGTTCTCCTTTTGTGAAAACAAGTATCCCTGTAGAAACTCCTGCATACGGCTTAAATATTCCGGACGGCATAGATATAACTGCATCCAGCCGGCACTCTTCAAGCAGTTTTTTCCTGATTTTTTTATGTGCATTTGAATTCCCAAATAATACCCCGTCAGGCACAATTACTGCGCATCTCCCGCCGCTTGACAATATATTATACATTAATTCAAGAAAAAGTATCTCCGTTTTCTTAGTCCTTATAGTAAAATCCCCGCTGAGTTCAGATTCATCAATACTCCCCTTAAACGGCGGGTTAGCCAACACAATATCATAGTGGTTTGCTTCATCATATCTGGTTGAAAGCGTATTTAACTGCTTAATGTTCGGATTATTGATGCCATGCATCATCAGGTTCATTAAAGAGATTCTAACCATAGTCTGTTCAAAATCAAACCCTGTTAGTGTATTTTCCCTTAATGCTTTCCACTGTTCTTCATTTAATTTATCTCCCTTGAAATTGTATTCATTCCCATGCTCATCCTTTTTAATGAAGTCAGAAGACGTATTTTTCTTCAAAATATATTCATAAGAAGCCACCAAAAACCCCGCTGTTCCGCAGGCAGGATCACAGACATAGTCCCCGATTTTAGGATCAGTCAATTCAACCATCATCTTGATGATGTGGCGCGGAGTCCGGAACTGCCCGTTTTTACCCGCAGTTTTCAATTCCGAAAGAAGATACTCATATATATCTCCCTTAGTATCCCGATTCTGCTCTTTTATGTGCATTCCGTTTATAATTTTGACCGCTTCAATGAGTAAGGAAGGGGTTGGTATTGAGAATACGGCATCTTTCATATATTTGGAATAAAGGGAATCTTCACTGCCGAGGTTTCTTAAGAACGGAAACACCTTATCTCTAACATGCGCAAGAATAGCATCTGCTGATAAGTTTGTCCATTCAGACCATTTGCAGTCTTCATTGTCTTTAAAGATAGATATGTATTTTTCATCTTTCAACTCTGCATTCTGTTCTCGCGCGATATCTTCATCTTCAAGGCGCTTCATAAAAAGCAGATAAGACATCTGCTCAATCGCCTGGAGCGGATTAGAAATCCCCCCGCTCCAAAACTTATCCCATAATTGGTTTATCTTTGATTTTAATTCCGTATCTAGCATATTAGTCAATCCTCCGCATCAAATTCCTCTTTTTGCCAGTCATCCACAATATGCGCATATTTATCACAAAGCATATCGTACTGGTTTCTGTCTTTTTTTGATTTTGCCAAATCTAAAAGAAAGTACACTGCATCATAAAAAGCATAATCATTTTTTTTGATATTATCTGCTTCTTTTTCAGCCAATATTTTGAATTCAGCTAGTTTCTCTTCAGGCAAACCCGATAATATGGTCTTGTGCAACGACTCAAAATCATAATCTTCCTTTGCCTTAAGAAACTCCATATATTCCCTGAAAAGCTCTTCAACAGAAAAAATCTTAATCATACAGGTAAAATAGTTTGCAACATATTCTTCAAACTTCAGTTTTCCCACAATGTCCTCATAATCAAGATAATTATATTCTGTCTGCAAAAGAAAAAACAAAATCTTTTTGTAGCATGCCTGGCATTCAGCATAATTTTGTTTTTTGAACTCATCTTTAATCATGCAGAAATAAGCCTTAATGGTTTTAAGCCCCTCCATGCCATACTTATAATCGTAATGATATTGCCCGTCTTTTGCATCCCGGATAAAAGCATCAATATCTTTTTCAAGCGTCTCTTCACTCAAAGCATATTTTTTAATTATTTTCATCCACACCACATCAATTTTGCGCCAATCAGCCCACCAATTCACCTTTGAAAGCTTTTTGCATGAGCGCATTGAATAGATTATCAATTTCTTGTCTTGACTGTTTTTGGGAATTGCGCATATCCTCAACTTTTTCAACAATTGAAGCAAATTTGTTTTGAAGAGATATTGGTGGGAGAGGGATTTCAATATTTGAAACAATCGTTTTAGATATCTCCTTGAAAGTTACCCCCCTACCTAATGAATTAAGATATCGCTTCTTTAATAAAAGCCAGAAATAAAGATATATAGGATTTATTCTATCCGAAGGAATTAGATTTTTAAATCCTTGATTTGAACACATGTCTTTTCCTGCAATTGCCACCTTGCCGATTGGTGCCCTTGTTGTTAACATAACTGTTTCTTTTGGAAACAATGTAGAAGAACAAGATTTTAGTCCTTTTTTCGTAATCTTTTTTTTGGTTTCAAAGTAATAATAATTATCACCATCAATTAATTCAGCAGGTGCAATCCAATCTATATCTCCTCCCCAATACTCTTCTTTAGAAGTTGAAGGGGTAGATCCAGATATTATTTTTGTTACTTCGCCTAATTTTGCTTCATCAAATTTATTTTTCTCCCCAAACATATCCTGAAAAACGCTTTTCAAAAAATCATCCGTAAGCGCATCAGCTTCCTTTCTCCATTCCCTAAGCTTTTCTGTTTTCTCAAGAATGGCGACTATTTTCTTTTGGATTGGAAGTGGTGGAACAGGAATTTCTATCGTTTCGATTCTGAAAATTGCTAATTTCGGGACCCCTACAGCATTAGTTCTTTGTTTTATCTGCAACTGACAGCTAACAGAATCTAAAATATAGGCAAGATATGTTTTGTCAAGAACTTTATCATCTTTAATAACTAATTTAGCAGCATTTTCCGTAAGAGATGTACCATCTAATTCGGGAGGAATAGTACCACTTAAACCGATAGTTCCTGCAATAGTGATATAAACATCATCTTTTGAAATAATATATTTTTGAATTTTATTATATACCTCTTCAGATATGTATTTCAATGAAGAAGTATTTATTGATTTTTTAATCATATCAGTAACTCTTAAATAAGCTCGTGACGTTTTTGTATGTGAAAATGTATCTCCTTTAGGTATTCTTTTTCCTCCTTTAACGAAACACAACTTTTCGAGTTTTACATTTTTCCAACCATCAGGCAACTCATTTTCTTTAATCATCTTAAAACCACGCAGTTAACTTGTTTTGATTTTTCACATATTTCGGCATTGCCAGTTCATTCTTATTGTAAAAATTATCTGGATATTTTAGAGCAATATCGATTTTATCCTCAATCTTTTTTTCGTTGAAGTCACTTAAAGCATATTGATTCATCTTCGCCAACTCATCAAGGCTGTATTTTGGAAAAAAACTTATGGAGTGGCTATACTCCCATTTTCTATCGAAAATACTTTCAAAGACATCTCTCATGACTTCAGCAACCTCTTTTTTCTCCTCTTTAACAGATAAATTAAATAAAAGCTGTGAGAAACTACCTAAAATAATATCAATTAGTTGTATAAACTGAGAATGTCTGACTGATTCCATTTCATTATTTTCAAGATAAATTCTATGGTCATCATTTAGAAAAACGATTTTTTTATTCTCTATATTTATGTCGTTGAATGTTTCAAGTTCCAATTTTTTCATATTCAATTCTGGAAAATATATGTGTTTATTTTGGCTTCCTTCATCATGATATATCGTTTTTATTTTTACTTTTTCTTTACTATATAAGTACCTTACTCCTCCCTTCAACAATGTTCTAAAGAATCGGTTGTAAATATTCAAATCCGTTTTATTACGTCCAAAATGCGCACAATCTAACTTATTTAAATCAATTGCCAAGATGCTGAATTTAATATTTTCCTTTAGAATGACTTTTAATGAAGTCAGCCATTTTTGAGAGATTATTTTTCTCTCTCTATGTCTATCAATCTCACTAAAATGTATTTTTGTATTATTTTTATCATGTAATGCTTTTTTACATGATTTATTGTTGGGACAAGTATCATAAGTATAACTCCATTTGTGGTTTGAAGTGTTAAGGCATCTCCTGTTTTCTAAATAATTAACTACTTTAATCATATCTATTTCTTTGATAAATAGTGCCCCTAAAAGTATAATTCCATTTGAATTAGGTCTTATTACTTCGTCACAATAGATATTCAAATCAGTCATTTTTATCTCCTCAAAATATTGCTTGATGATAACGCAACCTCTTTTTAGTTTTGCTGCGGACTAATTCGCGCTCTTCTAAAGCTGTCACAATTATATCAGGCAACTCTTTTTCTTCAATCATTTTTTAACATCTCTTTAAATTCTTCTAAGTCCATTACTTTTCCGCCATTTTCATTCACTCTTTTTTTCATCATCCTGTCATTAGTAACAAGAAGAAGATCATTCTTAATTGCAGTTTCGCCAATTAATGCATCTTTAGTATGTCTTTTGTTTCCCTTTTTCAAATTATTCAGCATCTTGCCATCACCAAATTTTGCCAAATCAAATCGTGACACATCAAAAGCTATAGATTCTGTAGAGATTAGTTTAGGTCTTAGTTCTGTTGAAACTAACGATAATTTGACTCTTTTTTCTTTATCAGAACACTCATGTATCTCATCTAATTGAACATGAGTTATGTGAAACTCAAATTTTTCTTCATCAATTGTATTTATATTGAGGTTTCCTGTAGCAATTTCATCATATATATTGCTATCGAAAATAATCTTAATTTTTGTTCTTTTTTCCCTATTACCTGCCTCAATAAGAAGATAATCTCTTAACACATTTTCGCCTTTCTCTTCTAAATAAAAATGATAACTATCGCCTATCAATCCCTCACTAACCATCGCCTTCAATAATCCTCTCTCAAAACCTTGTCTCTTTAAACTCTCATAATCCTCCATAATATTCGAATTATTTGCTTTATCTATCAGTTTTAAAATTTCAATTTTACGCTGATCCATTCAATTCTCCTCCACAATCTCCCAATAACCTCCCTTATCAGGACCGATGCGCTTTAAAACACCTTTCTCTTTTAATTTTGAGATGTTCCATTCAATACCTCTTCTTGAAAGACCGATTTTTAAAACAAGCTCTTGAACTGTGATTTTTGGATTTTCCTTTATTAAGTCAATCATTTTCTCCACAGTTTTCTCCACAGTTTTCTCCACAGTACCTCTCTCCACCCCAAACTCCTGTCTTTTAAAAATAATCCGAAAAGACCCGCCGCTCTCTTCAAAACGGGGCCTGTCCAGCTTCTTCTTAGCTAAAAAACCAATAATATTCAAACTGCCTCTTCCCCAAGTATCAATATGTCCTGCATAATAAAACACATTTGCAATAAGGGGGTTTCTCAGGCACGATTCATGCTCTTTGTATAAATCAGCAATCTTCAGGCTTTCAGGCAAATACCCTGGATTCGCGATAACAATCTCCGAATCATACATCTTAATATAAGTAAAACTATTCTCAAAATAATCCCTATGAATCAGGGCATTAATAACCGCTTCCCTCAATGCTTCAATAGGAATCTCCCATTCCTCAACCCTCAAAAGACCCTTAATTTTCGCCTCAAGCCTCAAATGGTCTTTGAAAAAAGAAATACTGCTCTCCAGATTATCAAAAAGATTGCCGCTATAATCCTTCATGTCAATAAACTCTTTCTTAAGAACCCCCCTGAACCTTCCGCACTTGACAACATTATTGAGAAAAAACTTAGATGGATTTTTGCCAAAAAGAATAATCGACGCATTCGTTAATTTATTATCCCTGATTAAATCCAGTTTCTTCAATATCAATTCCTTATCCTCTTTATCAATACTGATTCTTTTTGATTTTTTCGTCAACTCAACAAACTTTTCCAGTATTGCATCATCAATATCATCTAATGTTGCATTTTCACATATCTGGCTATCCCATCTTATCTTCCCGCTGTTCTTCTTTAAAATCAGATTCTCCAACTCCTTTGCAGACAATTGCCTGTCTTCATCACCAACCCTCATATATGACCGCCCATAAGCAAAATACGGGATATTTTTACCTTCAAACTCCACGATAATGCAATCTTTGCCATCAATATTTTGTTGATATATCTTCGGAAATATTTTCGGCTCAATGTGATCAGAAACAGACTTTGAGATATCTCTGATAGTTTTATCCCCAATATCCTGCCCGATAACTTTCCCGCAGTCCCTCACACCAAAATATACCTTTCCACGTCTGTGTTTGTTGAGAATAGCAGCCATTGAAATAATAGCTTCTTTTAATTCCGATGTAGACCTCTTCAACTCCAAAGTTTCAGATTCTTTAATCATTTTTCTCCCCTCAAAATATTACTAGGTACCGCCACAGACCCTTTTTTTGTCTTGCCAATAAACGATGCGCGCTCATCAAGACCTCTGCCAATTATATTCACCAAATCCTCAAGAAAATCCGGCGAAACATTTCGTAACACATCAATCTTCTCGCCAGTATCAAGCGCAACAGACCACACAAACACATCCTTTCCTTTATCATAATGAATGATATTACTCCCGGCAACCGTATGTGGGATGGGTACTTTCAGCTCGCGCAAAATCAATTCTCTTATGAGTTCAGAAGGAGAAACACCCTTTTTTTCACAGAATGATTTAAACAAAGTAACATCTTCTCTCGACATCTTTGCTGAAACAGACTTAAATTCCATACTCTAATATAAGAACTAAAAGCTTATAAATTTATCGAATCAGGTCTACCGAGTAGACCTATTTCATAATTCCGATATTTCTCTGGTTGCGCACCCAAATCACAAGCGATGAGTAAGACCCGCCTAAAGGATGACGGCTCAGGATTGAGCTTAGGACGATTAAGCGGGGTTCATCACATCTTATAATCTCAACACATCTTGATCTCATTGCATTTTCTGACAATTGCTTTCAGGTCAGTCATCTTGAAATAATCCATCGGATACTCAGAGCAAAGCGGCGGCTCTGCCAGATCAGAAAGTTCAATATACTTTCTGTCCGCAAACACCTTCTTCAAAACCTCCAGAAATTCAAGCTGTCTGGAACTGTAATTATTCTTGAAGATAATAAACTCATCAAACTTACTCTCAATCACTTCTTTTGGAGTGTAATCGCGCCTCAAGCCAATAATCTCGCGCAGAAACAGCAAAAAATCCTTTTTCTGGTATTTTTGGATATTTTCAATCGTCAGCTCCGGTCTCAATGCAGACAATTGCGCTTCCAGTTCTTTCAATTCAATAGACGTAACCCCCTTGCCATTTTTGATTTTTTTCACAAGCGCGTTTTTCTCAAGAAACTTCATCAATCGAGTGTCCTCTTTTACTTCCTTTTCAAACTTCTCCCTGCTTAAAACCAAATCCGGAGCATCAATCTTAACCACTCTTCTTGGATTTGGCTCAAAATACTTCATCAATGGCGCTATTTCAGTAACCAAAAACTCCACATCATCAAAAGCCAGGTCATCCCAGAATTCATCCAGAAGAACCTTCATAATTTTTTCCTTATTTTTCTTAATCTCAGTCAAATTCTCCTTCTGGAGAATATTTTCAGCCATATCCTGAACATATTGTTTCCTTTTTTCTATCTTATCATATTTCTTATCCAAAACATACCCAAACAATTTCTCCGTATGCAAAATAAATGAAGAAACATATGCATTACTTCCCTCTTTAAGAATCATAAGCGCCGATATATCGCCCATCAATTCCTTAACATGCTTTTCCAACTCAAACGAATTCTTTTTGATTCCGTCAATTACAGTGCCTCTTTCGCGCACAAGAAATGAATTTTCATCCAGAGAATCCACATCATGCAATATCTTATCTGAAATCATTTTCTTTTGCGCACCATCAAGGTGCTTTTTTAGCAACTGAACCCTGTTTTCAAAAATCTTCGTAATAACATCCTTTTGCGGTGCACGTTCCTTCGAAACCTTAAACTCGTGATATTTTATGTTTGAATGCCCGCCAACCTTGAAATCAAATATTCTGAAGTCTTTTTTCTTACCGTCAGGCAGCCATGCCTGATGCTTGCATGCCTGTTCATTTCTTGTTCCCCTGCCAACCATCTGCCAGAACCGGATATGTGAAAAAACAGGCCTGACAAACACAAGATTGCATATTTCAGGAATATCAACACCCGTATCAAGCATACCCACAGAAAGCGCAATTCTTGGCTCAGATTGTCCCTGGAACCGCAAAACCTCATCTTCCGCCCTTGCCATTTTCGAAGTGATGACCTGCACATCACTGCTCAGTTTAGGAAATAATTTTCCAAAGACCGTCTTCATATAATCTGCATGTCGCTGGCTTGCACAGAAAAATATTGATTTGCATGGTTTCCCTTCATCTGATTTATAGCAGCTGCTCATAAATTCGCGAATGATAATCTCATTTGTTTTATTATCCATAAAAACCCTGTCAAACTGGGAGCCTACATATTCTGTACTGTCAGGATTCTCCTCCTGTCTTCGAAGCTGGTCCTTTAGGCGATTGCTCAATTCCGTGCCCTTAATGCCCAAAGCCAGAACTTTGGTTTCAATAATTTCAGCACTGTACGGAACCAGGATCCCATTGCGGACCGCTTCATCGTATGAATATTCAACAGTAGGCTTCTCATGAACACAGTCAAATAACTCATAGGTATTCCTTGTTTCACGTTCCCTCGGTGTTGCAGTAAGGCCAATCTTAATGGCATCAAAATATTTGTTAATCAGATTATTTTTATCATAGATTGACCTATGCGCTTCATCAAATACTATCAGGTCAAAAAATCCCGGGCTAAATCTTTCAAAGAGCTTTTTTGACTTTCCACTCATCAGTGTCTGGATTGTAGAAACATAAAGTCTTGAGTTCATTGTGAACCCCTCGCGCAAATCCGCAATGGGCTCAGTAAAAAACTGCTTAAATCCCTTTGATTTTGCCTGGTTGACAAGAGATATTCTGTCCGCGATAAACAATACATTGCGTATCATGTTTGCGTTAATCAGCAATTTAATGATAGCCATTGCAACTCTTGTTTTCCCTGTGCCTGTAGCCATCTGGACTAATGCTTTTCTATGGCCTTCTGAAAAATGCTCACTTAATTTCCTTACCGTCCGAATACTTAGGGGACGATCCACAACCTGCGTGTCAATTCTAACCTCTTTAGGATCCCGTTTTTCAGAATATAGCTTGCTTCTTCTTCTAAGATCTTCCTGGCTAAAAGGTCCGCTAACCTCTCTCTCAATCCCATCTTCATCAATAAAACGCCATACTCTTCCATTGGTCAAAAAGACAGGAATCTTTCTGTTTACTTGCTTCTCAATATCTTTAGAATATGTTCTTGCCTGGATTCTTCCCATTTCTTCATCTTTGGAGAACCTTTTGGATTCAATAATTGCAAGAACACTATTATCTTCATCAAGCAAAACATAATCAATAAATTTATCAACATTTCTTTCAATATTGCCATCAAAGAACACAAATTTTTTCTGTCTAAAATCAGATTTAACCGAGTTTACCTCTTCCTTTATGTATTTTTTAAGCCAGCCAACCTTCTTTAAATCAGGGTCAATATACTTTTTCCTTGTTTGATACTCAGTGATTGGCTTCTCATTACCATTTACTTCAACCATACACACTAAATAGACCAGTATTATTTATAAATTGTATTTAATTTTTGCCCTTTTGCATCTCTGCCATCAGTTATCTCATTCTCTCAACTCTTTCCTCTCTCGATGGCACACATACTGAGGGCAGGATTTACAGGTAGATGGCGCTACTTCCGGAATTTCCGTCGGACAATCATCAAAAAGGTTTTTCCCCACACATTTAGGATATTTATTGGATGCAAGCTTTTTCGACCACTCAGCCTCCTCTTTATTATGTCCAAGATGGTGCGCTCTGCGCAATCGCGATATTTCAGAATTTTTTTTATTCGCCTACAACCACCGTATCATGCATATACTCAAAAGCAATTATCTCAGAACACGTATCTGCAATCCTATTGTAAAAGTGCTTTGGCTATAGTCCCGCAAACATCTCAAACCCTACGCCCGACAAGCATCCCGCAAACAGCCAAAATCATAACCACTCCAAGCCACCCGATCCCTGGCGTCCTCGAATGAATCCCGCGGTCACGATGCACAACCTGCAGATGCTGCTCATCTTTCGCATCAAGGCTTGGAATCAACTCAGAATTAGCATAAATCATCATCTTATAAGTGCCGATTTCCCCTGCAAACACATCAATAGGAATCAGCTTCTCTTCATATTCACCCAAAGCAACCGTAATTTCATTCTCACCATTTTCAAACTTACTCCAGTGAAGTACCTTCTCAGGACTTGCATAAAGTCTTATATTAATATTATCACTCACAGCGAGATTATTTTTCACATGAATAACAATCTGCATATCCGAACCCAAATCAGCAGTAACACTATCAGAACTAAACGTTATATCCGGGTTAACAGGATTCAGGCAAAACCCCACAACACAATTATTATTCTCACACTTATCACTAATCACGCACCCACACCCCAACGGTAGCTTATCTGCCCATATCGTCTTATTCCAGAACCACGATCTTCCGCATGCCATAAATTCTTCACAAAACGATCCCCCGTCTTTTCGTATCCCGTCATCACAAATCCACGTTCTGTCACTCGATATCCAGCAGTCCCCCGGGTTGCAGCACTCCACATTTCCATAATCCCAGTAATCATTCTGACCTGTAAGACATTCGCATGCCTCAGCAGAATAATCATAATCCGTAGTCCACTGCCAGGGGTCTTCAATACAATAGCACCCCGGTTTTACAGCGCAATCACCATGATCATCCCTATATCCGAACCTTTTTATATTCCCTACCTTGTCGCATACATATGCATCCTGTTTACAATTTGAATTATTTACAAGAGTAACTCCATCGCATTCTGATGTAAGCGGCGGGCAACCGCAATAAAACTGGAATATATCACAACTATCAATACTATACTGCACCCCCTCGATATTATAATACGCAGTTGCATTATTCCTTGTCCCGCTCACAGCATCAAATTCACCAGTAGAATTCACAAGCCCGAACCTGACAAGAACAGTCATATTTTCAGTAATATTCGAAACATTGAACCTCAGCTTTCTTTCATCACCAACAACCACATCAAAAGGATTATCAGGATAAGTTGCCCTACCAGTAGTATTAATATAAGTAATAGCACCCGTATTTGCAAGATAACTCAGATTCTTGGTAACCGAATCCACAACAGTTATATTAGTAATATTTCTTGCCCCTGTCGGATAATCAGAAATATTCGTAGCGCACGCATCAAACCTGATAGTCTTATTCAGCGCATCATCACAACTCGTAAAAATATAAGACACCCTAAAGCCGCTCTTCGCATGCTCAATCGCATCAAGGAACGTACTGGCAATGCAATTGCCGTCGCACATAACTGTAGCATGATAAAATCTCCCATGCGTATACGCAGCAACTTTTTCAAGCATATTTTTATTCACACTAGTCCCAACAGCCATCGTATATATTTCAAACGGTCCGTCCTGCCAGTTCTGTGACACATAGTTCTCAACACTACCCGGCGTACTAAGACTACCGGTATTTACCATCCCATCAGTAAACAGTATAACAATTCCCTTTCTGCCATCTCCCACACTGGAATTCAGATATTCTATCCCATCCTTAAGCCCGTCTCCAAGTGATGTAGAACCCCCTGCAGAAAGCGAATCAACATGACCCTTCAAAAGCGCCTCGTTGCCTAATACCTGCGTAAAATTCACAATCTTCTCAGAATTACTCGCAAATTTGAAAAGAGCAACCCTGCTGTCATTCATCTTAACAGAATCAATAATTGTCTTAGTACCGTCCTTCAGGCAATCCATCTTTGTCGCCCCGGGCACGCAACTCCCGGTCATACTGCCGCTCACGTCAAGCACAAGTACAATATCCAGCTTATCCTCACATTCCCCAAAAGCAGCACTGCCAAGAAAAACAAAAGACAGCATAAATGCCATAATCAGACAAAAATTACCAAATCCAAAAACACGGCCAATCATATCATCCCACACC
>Ga0164318_10001843_pt1 | contig 19226 bp, 15 predicted proteins | sample GuaBasSedimGuay9_FD_113734 | JGI IMG/M metagenome (GOLD analysis project Ga0164318, IMG submission 113734) | Subseafloor sediment microbial communities from Guaymas Basin, Gulf of California, Mexico - Guay9, Core 4571-4, 0-3 cm | ecosystem: Environmental > Aquatic > Marine > Hydrothermal vents... | reverse complement strand
TGCTCATTTCTCGACTCCGCTCAGTTCCACCATTCTGAATTCGTCCACGGTCAGATCGGGTTCTTCGGCCAGATTGACCAGGTACCGGTCCTCGGGGTCCAGGCGGGATCCGTCGGGGTGGGTAACGACACGGACCACCGGGAATTCCCATGTCGGACCCTGGGCCACGACAAACGCACGGCACCCGTTGCTGAGTACGACCTCGCTGCCAGGCGGGTACAGGCCCACAGAGCGGATCAAGGCCTTGAGGCAGGCCGGATCGAAGGCCTTGCTGTCCCTGATGATGATCTCGAACGCGTGACGGGGCGGCATGGGCGGCTTGTATGGCCGCGCTGCGGTAAGGGCCTCGAATACGTCACAGACCTGGAGCAGGGACGCCACCGGACTGCGGGAGACCCAGTCCGGAGTCTCCGGATATCCTCCTCCGTCGTGACGAATATGATGTCCCCACGCTCCGGCGATTACCGAGGGGCTCACGTCGCCTCGCGCCATCAGGATCCGTGCACCCACGGCGGCGTGGGTCTGGGCCACCTTGCGTTCCTCATCGGTCAGCTCGCCCGGCTTGTAGAGGATTTCCTCGGGGATCTTGGCCTTGCCCACGTCGTGGAGCATGGCCGCCGAAGCCAGTTCGGTCTGCAGGTGCTTCGGCCAGTTCATGGCCCGCCCCACGGTCAGGGCCAGGGTGGAGACGCGTACGGAATGCCCGATGGTATAGCTGTCGTAGTCGGGGTACCGCATGAGATTCATGATGTCCATGGTCTGACGGTCAGCCACGTTCATCAATTCCTCGCCCACCCCCATGGTCCGGTCGACGTCCGGGTTCTCGTCGCGGGAGACGTGCAGGTTGTTGTCGGCGATGGCGTCGTACATGCTCTGGAAGATGGGCAGCAGCGGCTCTAGCTCCTGTTGCAGGGAAAGGGTGTCCGAGCCCCCGTCGGTGTCTTCGAAATCGAACTGGATCAAACCGGGGTCGAACGTGGACACATCACAGGACGTGTCGCCACGCGCAGGCCCCTGTTCGCGATAGTGGGGCGAGGGGTCGATGTTGACGATGCCCTGGCTGCGCAGCAGGTCCTTGGCCGCCTGAAGGTTTTCCACCTTGTCGCTCAGGGTGGCGCCCAGGGTCACGAAGGCACGGATCTCCTCCTCGGTGACGCCCCGGCGCAGCAGGAACCCGCCGCAGCGTAGTTTTTCAGAGAACAGGACCAGATTGCGACCGGCGATGGAAGGTCCGACCAGGAAGCGACCCTCGCGAATGAACTTGCCGTTGAGGATGCCGAAGAAGAAACCGGTCTGACCCGTGTGCACCAGGACATCCTCCAGCTTGCGCACGAAATTGCGCGCCATGCTCTTGACCTTGGGGTGCCCTTCAAAATACAGGCGGCGATGGTTGATGCCGCTGGAAAGCAGGATGATCAGGTCGCTGAAGCTGTTGTTGTTCACTGTGCCACCTCCCGGACATCGGTCGCCGGCAGGGGCGAGAAGATGTCGGCCTCTTCGTCTTCTACGGCGAAGGCACCGATCTGGTCCGGACCGGCGTCGTCGCGCTTGTCTTTGCCCAGGGCCAGCCAGGCGGCCTCGGCGGCGGCACGCAGGTCCTTGGGCCAGGCGGGGATCATCAGGAGTTTCTTTTCCGAGACGATGCGGCCGAGGACCTCGGTGGCGTTTTCCGGTGCAAGCTTGCCCAGCCACAGGATGGCGTCGGGAATCCAGGCCTCCTTGCGTTCCCCCGGGGGCAGGCGCAACAGGGCCAGGCTCAGCAGGCGGCCCCCCAATTCAACCATGCGCTCGGTGAGTTTTTCCCTTACGCCCTGTTCCAGAATGGCCTGGTAGACGACGCGGTTGCCCGGGTGGTATTCGGTGGCGGCCTCAAGCATGACAACGGCCAGCGGATGAGTCTGCAGGCGCAGCAGATGGTCGTGAAGCAACGGTCCCAGCACGGGCGAGATGGACGAGCCGATCAACAGGTGAAGCACGGGAAACAGCAGCGGGGCTGGCGGCCAGAAGATGTCGTCGGACAGTTCACCGTTCTGCAGGGCCTCGAGGTTTTCCAGGGCATATCGCAGCTTGTTGCGACCGGAAACCCGAACACGTGAGACAAGGCCGTACAGGGAAAGAGCCTCGACGGGATTTTTCCAGGTCATGCCCAGCAGGATGTCGTTGACCGTGTAGGGCCAGGCCCTGGACCGGAATTTCGGCGGCAGGGTGCGCCACACCTCCAGCCAGACCGGGCCCACGTCGTCGGGGCGGTATTCGCGGAGCATGTCCCAGATCAAACGAAAATGCGACTCGCTGCGCTTGAAGTTGGGGCCACTGAAGATCTCCACGACCAGCCGGGCCGTGGCCCGGCGCTCGGGGCCGCTGAAGTGGGGAGCTCCGAAGATGCGCCGGAGAGTGCCATGAATGCCGCGCACGAGATCGGGGCTGGGAGTGGACCGCAGCATATGCAGACAGATGCCCATGGCCATGGCCCGGTCCAGCGACTCGGGGTTCTCCATGGGGCCGTACGGCTCAATGATGTTGTCGATGGCCTCGCGGAGCTCGTCCGGGGACATGGAGTGCCTGGACCCGCGATTCCTGCGTTTTTGGGCCTTGGTCTTGCCGATGAGTTTGGCCCGGGGCGCATGGTCGCCACCGGTCTCCTTGCGCAGCTTTTCGAATACAAGCTGAACCATCTCCGGATCGCCGGTCATTTCCAGGGCGGCCTGGGCATGGGCGATCAGGTGGTTGAAGACCAGGGGATCGGACTGGGTGCCGACCAGGGACTGGATGATGTCCTTGATGGCGAGCAGGGCGGGCTCGGGCAAGCCCTTGTCGAGATCGAATGCCGATGACGAGATGCCAGCGCTGCCGTCATCCTTGTGTCGGTATTTTCCCGACATGGTCTTGACGAGGTCGTTGATGATCTTCAGGAATTCGGTCTCGCTCTTGTGCAGGTCGGCTCCGGCAGCAAGCATTTCCGGGGTGATGAGGTTGGGCTCGAACAATCCTCCGCTTCGCAGAGAACTACCCCCTCCGGTGCGTGTGCGCAGGTAAAGAGTACGGCCAAGAGCCTCGACGTTCTCGGGCATCCCGTTGATCTGGACCTCCTCGTAGGAGGTCGAGGCCGAGATATTGTTCCGGCGGGTCTTGAGAACGGCCAAGCCGTCCTGGAGTTGCTGAACGGTCACGCCGGGCTTGATGCTCAGGACACCCAGACAGAGCGGATCCATCAGGCTGAACAGCCTGCGGGCCTCGCGGCATGTGGAAGGAAAATGCTGACCGAAGACCCGCAGCCCGTCGGCTGTGGCTTCGACATCCAGGGTCGTGCGCGAAGCGAGAGAGCTGCGCACGGTTTCCAGGCAGTTGTCCGATACGGCCTGGTGGCGGTCATGACCCTGCTGATAATAGGTGCCGACGGTCATCAACCGATCAAGGGCCAGCAGCAGCTCGGAAGCCTCGGCGTGCAACTCGGGGTCGACGACGGGGCTCTCGTCTGCAGCTACGGCCGAGATCAACTCCGGGTCAACGACGTCATCTTGGGCTTTGATATCGGTACTCTTGGGTGTCAAGGTCGCCCCCGCATCCTGGTCTTGAGCACAATGATTCTCCAGGGGGTTATCGGCAGCAGGATGGGAGGAGTTGAGAAATTTGCTGATATGGGATTCACCGGGCGAAATGCAGGCCCCGGGGCCTTGATTTCTCAAACAGGAGACTTCAGGGGGATATTAGGCATTGACAATCCGTTGTAAATAAAGGTAGAATCTGACTAATCGGTCGAGTATTGGAAGCCCGAAAATTGCAGCTGAGGAGTTGAGACAAAGAAAGGCTTCTCCATGGGGTATACCATAACCCCGTGGATCCTCCCCCTTTTCGTGGAGCCGAAACATGAGACGTTTAATCAAAAGCAATGCATTTTGCCTACTTGTCGTATTGGTGGTAGGTCTTTTTGCTTTTTCTTCTCTGGCCCCTGGGTCCGCAATAGCCAAAACAGATTACACCAATGGCAGTGGAATGGCGGAGGGTGATCCAGAAGACGGGATGGATTCCCCATGTGCGGGAGGATCTGGAAACTCTAGCCCAATCGAGAACACAGAAAACAGCCAAACGGATCTCTTGTATGTTATTGTATATGTAGGCCCAGGGTTGAATTCATTCACAATCCAAATAGACTTGTTACAGTTATACAATTGCAATAAAAATATAAGCCAAGTTTGGCGAAATCAATATAACCAAGGAGGGGTAAGGTGACCCTCCCAAAATCAATATATGAGGGTTTTATTCCCAACACAATGATTCCAGACCATATTTTTAGTATGGCTTTGGATTATTATCGAAATGAGGACTATAAGTCTTCGATAAATGTCTTGCTTAAGCTATTTGAAATGGATCTTCCCTTAAAGAAAAGCGGAAAATACAGTTTAATAGATGCATATTTGTTGTATGGCTGGAACTTGGTTTTTCTGAAACAGTTCAATGAAATTGAAAACTGGGAAAGACATCTACCATCTGAAATGTTGTCCCATGAATGCAAGACAGAAGGTCGGCTTGTTTTATTGTGGAAACATGCACGGCTAGGTGACCACAAACACGTATTGGCTGAATGTGATGAAATTTTATCACAAGAAACAGATTTAGTTTATCCTCTGACGCCAAGTATGCTTTTTTTGCGGGGTTATTCTAGACGTTTATTGGGTGACCAACAGAAAGCAGCAGAGGATTGTGAAACCGCGTATTATTTACATAAATACTTTAATGCGGAAGACAAAGCTGCTATGGTTTCCAATTTCTTGGGAATGTTAAATAGGGCCACTTCAAACTTCCGTGAGGCCCTCAGGTGGTATAAAAGATCTATGGAATATTACTCTATGGCAAAATTACGACGGAAGCAATCTATGGTCTATCTAAATACTGGTGTGGCATATTATAAAATGGGCGACTATAATATGTCCCTTGATTCCCTAAAACTATCTCTTCAGATAGGTGTTGAAGGCAACTGGATCCACCGCCAATGCTTCGCCAACATCGCCCTCGGTAATGTTTATCGCCTGACGCGGAACTTCGAAGAGGCTCGCAAGCACATCCACACAGCATACAACCAGGCCCAGGAACTTGGTTTCCGGCGGGAAGAAGCGCTTTCCCTCGAGTTCCTGGGTGATGTGTACCGCGATGAAGGTCAACCTGAAGAGGCGCGCCGTTTCTACAACCGCGCCCTGGCCATCGCCATGGATATAGCCCCCGAGGGGGATATCGTCATGGAGATCCAGCGCCGGATGGGCGAATGCCTGACCATGGAGGGGGATCCGGCCGGGGCTTCCGAGTATCTTGCCCGGGCGCTGCAGATGACCCGTGCCCAGGGCGACCGTTTTGAAGAGGGCGTGACCCTGAGGGTCGTGGCGGAAACGAATATGGCCCTGGGCGATCTGGACGGGGCCATCAGGACGATCACCGATTCCGTTACACTGCTGGATGAGATCGGGGCCAAGCACGAACTGGCCATCAGCCTGATGCACAAGAGCGAATTGCGGTTGCTGAAGCTCAAGCAAAATCATATGGCCGATGATCTGGGTGCCGCCGGAGTCGAGCTCGATGAGATATGGACCGACACCACACGGACCCTGAACCTGTTCCTGGGTGTGGATGTCCCCTTCTGGACCGAGAAGGCCCGCAACCTTGCCGAGCGCGTATCACGCCGGAAGGCGGATCTGGAAAGGGAAAGACGCAGTGCCCGGACCAGGGGAACGGCCGGCGGTTTGGCTTCCGATGTCATCGTGCACACCAGCAGCGTGATGGGCGACCTCATCGAGATCTGCGACATGTTCGCAGCGAGCGGAGATCCGGTGCTGATCAACGGCGAGACGGGTACGGGCAAGGAGCTGATCGCCCGGCGCGTGCATACCAGAAGTTCCCGCCGGGACAAACCCCTGGTCACGGTCAACGTCGCAGCCATCGCGCCGACGATGTTCGAGCGCGAGTTTTTCGGTCACGTCAAGGGCTCCTTCAGCGGCGCCGACCGCGACAGCATGGGATTCGCCGCCTCTGCAGACGGAGGCACCCTGTTCCTGGACGAGATCGGTGAACTGCCCCGGGACATGCAGCCCAAGCTGTTGCGGCTGATCCAGGATGGCACGTACCAGGCCATCGGCGATCCCCGGGTGAGGCATGCCGACATCCGACTTGTCGCTGCGACCAATGCCGATTTGCAGGCGATGGTCGAGCAGGGCGAATTCCGTTCGGATCTTTACTTCCGGCTCAAGGTCCTGGAATTGAATGTTCCCCCCGTCCGCGAGCGGCGCGAGGATATCCTGACCCTGCTGCGCCATTTCCTCGGACTGGCCGTCGGTCGCCCGGTGGAGCCCGTCGAGTTCTTCGACCGCCTCTCCCTGGACCACCTGTTGATGTACGACTGGCCCGGCAACGTGCGGGAGATCGCCATGGTCGCGCGTCGCGCCGCCATGGAGATGAAGATCAAGGGGCGGGTGTGCATGGACTTGAACCAGGAGGGAAAGGGCAAACTGGTGTTGACCAGTGGCGACCGCGCGCAGTGGAATTATCCCGATGAGCTGGAGAGGGTGCCCGCCGGCAAGCTCCTGAAATCCGAGCGTGCGCGCATCCTGCTGACCCTGGAAGAATGTGGAGGCAGCCGTATCGAAGCCGCACGCAAACTGGGCGTGGGCCGCAGTACTCTCTATCGCCGCATGGAAAAGCTGGGGATTCCCACCCGCAAGCAGTAGTATAGGGCCATGAGCCCGACCGATTTTCCAGAACCCCCCGATCCCCGCCGCATTGCCGAGGTGCGCGAGCAACTCGACCGGGAAAAAGCGCGCCGCAGTGCGGAGCGCCTGGCCACGGAGAGACGATTCAGCGGCCGGATCAACGGTCGCATGATCCAGGATGTCGGCGCCTACACCCTTATCCCCGCCATGTTGCTGGCCGGCCCCGTCGTGGGCTACATACTGGGACGTTTCGTGGAGTCGCACTGGGCGATTGCGCCCTGGGGGGTAGTCGGGGGTACCATGTTCGGTCTGGTGGCCGCCTTCAGGCAGATCTATCTGATCCTGGCCAGGAAGACCGCTCCGCAGGGAAAGAACAAGCTCAAGTGACCGGATGGGTCCTCGACGGCCTTTTCTCCTGACGCCACAGTTCGAGCACGGGCGCCTCCGCCGGACACCCCAGACGGAAGGGGATCCACTGCCCGGCGCCGGCCGACGTGTAAAGCTGACGATTCCCCAGATGATACAGTCCCCACGGATAACGGGTGCGCGGATCCAGCTCCAGCAGTGAGCGACCGTTAAAACCGATCTGCCCGCCGTGGGTATGGCCGGCGAGGGTCAACTCCACCCCCCGGGGGGCGGACATGTCGAAGATCCAAGGGCGGTGGCTCAGCAGGATGGTGAAGTAGTAGGGGCGGCGGCGCCCCAGGGCGAAGTCCAGGGAATTACGCAGGTAGGTGCGCGGGGACTGCTGCGGCAGGCGTCCCAGGGGATCATCCACGCCGGCCAGGAACAAGTCGCCCCCCTGCCATCTGACGGGCATGCCGAAGTTCTTCAGCAGGGTGCCGGGCGCGGCGGCCAGCACATCGCGTGCACGGTCCACACCGGCATGATACTCGTGATTGCCCAGACAGGAAAACACGCCCAACGGAGCGTTCAGTTCGGCGATCATGGTCATGGTCGCGGGCAACAGGGAGAGATCGTCGGCGATGTCACCAGTCACCAATACCAGATGAGGTGATAGCTTGCGGGCGCGATCCAGGGTGGAAGCCAGCTCGGGCAGGGTCATGAAGGTGCCCATGTGCAGATCGCTCAGGTGCAGGATGCGCAGGCCCTTGAGATGATTGGGCAGGTTCCTGAAGAACAGCGGTTTGAGGTGGACGCGGGCGCCGTTCATGGTGCCGGCGACGGCCCCGGCGGTGCCGGTGGCCATGACCAGGGGTACGGCAGCGGCGACCGACTGGCGCAGGAACCGGCGGCGGCCGGGATCGTGGGACGGGTCGGTCGGGGAGTCCTTGGTGGAAGCGATTTCTTCCAGGGCGGCGTTGCGCGCACTCATGGGCCTGGGCGGTTTCCGGCGCTCGGATCGGTGGCGGGCAATGGCGCCGGAGATCGGCAACGCCACCAACAGGGCCAGCTGGGTGCACAGGGCAAGGACGATGAGGGCGGCCAGAGGCGTCTGGGTGGGATCGTACCCCAGCCGGGGAGCCCATTGGCCGATGGCGAGGCAGACAAGACCCAGCACGGGCAGGGACCACACAAGGCTACGGACCAGCGTGATACGCCACCAGCCTGGATGCAACCGACGCATGAACAATACGATGAGCACGGACGGCAACAAGACGGCCAGGGCGATCAGCAGCGGGAACAGCACGGCAATCATGTCAATAGATGGGCCCTTCATCATATCAGGTCGTCCAGGTTCCACCAAAATAGGTCAATCATGATCAGGCAGGAATGTATTTTTGACCATAGTTGCAGGTAGATGGATAAGCGCTTCTTTTTCTTGACCGTAAAACCCTACCGGCATATTATACTACTCAGGGGTAGGATATGCGCCTGTTCAAGTCGTCCGAGTACGCCATCCGCTGTCTGGTCTACATGGCCGTCAACCAGAATGCCCTCTATTCGGTCAAGACCCTGAGCAACGCTCTGGATATCCCCTACAAGTTCCTGGGCCGGCTCATGAGTCGCCTGGGGGCTGCGGGCATCGTGACCGCGCAACATGGAAAGCATGGCGGTTACTGCATTGCCCGGCCTCTGGATCAGATCCATCTCGCCGACATCATCGATGTCGTCGAGGGACTGGAAAGTTACGAGCGCTGCATCCTGGGCTTCGAGACCTGTGACGACCGGAATCCTTGTCCCCTGCACGAGCAGTGGAAAAGCCACAAGGAAGGGATCCTCCACATGATCCACAGCGTCACGCTGGATGAAATGGCGCGCAGCGACAGCAAGCGGCTGTAACCAGGACAATAAATTTGTCCCTTAATGCTACGACCATGTAGCAAAATGGTCCCCCGGGACCGCAACCGGCCCCTGCGGCCGCTTTTCGGAGGCAAGTCACATGCAGCAATCCTGGCTCGACAAGTTGCTGTCCCGCAAGGGATTGTACGCGTCATTCTGGGTTGTGGGCATCATCATGGTAACGGTCCTGGTGGTGTTCACGGCCAACCTCCAAAAAGAGGTGCCCCCCATTCCCGAGCAGGTGGTCTCGGCCGGGGGTGAAACCCTGTACACCTACGATGATGTCGTGGCGGGCAAGGGGCTGTTCCAGCAGTTCGATCTCATGGACTACGGCACCCTGCTGGGCATGGGTGCCTACCTGGGGCCGGATTTCTCGGCGGAGTTCTTTCACCGGCGGGCCGAGTTCCTGTACGAGCGTTTCGCGCAGGAACTGTACGGCATCAAGGCCGCGGATCTGGACGCGGTTCAGCGCGCCGGGATCAAGGAGATGGTCAAGGCCGATTTCCACGCCGAGACCGAGCTTGTGCCGGGAACGGTGACCTACACCGAGAAGTCGGCGGCCGCCTTCCACGCCAACGTCGATTACCTGGTGGATTTCCTGGTCAACGGCCACAAGGAAATGGCCTGGCCGGGCGGCGTGATCAGGCCGGACGAGGCCAGGCTCATAGCTGCGTTCGTGGACTGGAGCCAGCTCGTGGCCACGACCACCCGCCCCGGCACCGAACGGACCTGGAGCAACAACTGGCCCGGCGAACCACTGGTGGACCAGGGTCCCGTGTGGGCCACGCATCTGTACACCCTGTGGGAAATGATGGCCCTGTGGGTGGGCACCATCCTGGTGCTGTGGATCGCCTACGACAAGCTCCTGAAGAAACGCCCCGACGAGTTCCTGGAGGAGCCCCTGGTCATCACCAAGCTGTTCCCCTCCCAGGAGAAGCTCCTGAAGTACGTGCCGGTGGTGGGCCTGTTCATGTTCCTGCAGATCGTCCTGGGCGGGTACCTGGCCCACATCTACACCGAGCCGGCCAAGAACTTCGTCCTGTCCCAGAGCATCCTGCCGTTCAACGTCATGCGGGCCCTGCACACCAACCTGGCCATCGTGTGGGTGGCCATCGGCTGGCTGGTCGGCGGCATGCTCATCGCACCGCTTGTGGCCAAGGAGGACCTGAAGTTCCCCTGGCTGGTCGACGTGCTCTGGGCGGCTCTGCTGATCGTGGGCGGCGGCGGCCTGATCGGCATCTACCTGGGCGCCACCGGCCACATGCGCGAGGTGTGGTTCTGGCTGGGCAACGAGGGTCGCGAGCTGCTCAACCTGGGTCGTGTGTGGGATATCGGCCTGGTGCTCGGCCTGGTGATGTGGTTCCTGATGGTCTTCAGCGTTATCCGCAAGGCCAAGGAGAACAGCGTCCTGGTGGGCACCATCATCTGGAGCGCCTTCGGCATCGCCACCCTGTACATCGCCGGCATGATGCCCCTGCACAAGATCATGCCCAACTACACCGTGGACGATTATTACCGCTGGTGGGTCATCCACCTGTGGGTGGAGCTGACGTTCGAGCTGTTCGCCGCCGGCGTGCTGGCCTTCCTGACGGTGTCCCTGGGCCTCGTCTCGCGGAAGTCGGCCGAACGGATCATGCTGTTCGAGCTGGCCCTGATCATGCTCAGCGGCACCCTTGGTGTGGGTCACCACTACTGGTGGCAGGGTCTGGACGAGTACTGGATCGCCGTGGGCGGTATCTTCTCGGCCCTGGAGCCGCTGCCGCTGGTGCTGTTGATGATCGAGGCCTTCAAGGAGAAGCGGGAGATCGATGCCAAGGGCGGCAACTTCCCCTTCGCCGTGCCGTTCCTGTTCCTGGCCGGCAGCGCCTTCTTGAACTGGTACGGAGCCGGATTCCTGGGCATGATCATCAACACCCCGACCATCAACTACTACAGTCACGGGACCTATCTGATCATGCCCCACGGCCATGTGGCCCTGCTGGGTGCCTTCGGGTACATCTCCCTGGCGTTCATGTACCTGGTGGTGCGTTCCAACGCCATGGCCAAGGGCCTGGAGTGGAACGACAAGCCCAGCCGCATCGGCTTCTGGCTGCTGACGGTCGGCGTGATCATCTTCTCGATCCCGACGCTCATCATCGGGTTCGAGCAGACCCGCTTGGCTCACGAGATGGGCTACTGGTTCACGCGCCAGCGCGAGGCCATCGAGCCGATGAAGTTCTGGATGTGGTCACGGCTGCTGCCGGACGGCCTGATGATCCTCGGTGCGGGGACCATCTTCCTGGATCTGGTCAAGAAGAGCCTGTTTGCCCGCAAGGCGGCGTGATCACGGGAGAAAACGTGAAAAGGGCGGGGGCCGATGGGTCCCCGCCCTTTTTTGCGGTCGGCGGGCTCAGAACTCCCGCACAACCCCCGGTTTATTACCCAACCTCACTATGGTGACCTTGTCCGGGGTCCTGTTCTCGGGCAGCAACCCCGTTCCCCTGGGCTTTTCAACATCCATCTCGGCCACGGACCTGACCCCTTCGAGAATCTTACTTCCCTCGACGGCCTGCGCTTCCGAGTAATATTCGAACCAGGGCAGCCCGTGCTCGGAGTAATGTTCGGCGGTGGGGGGCATGGTCGGCGGGGCTTCGCCGGTGATGGCCCGCCAGGAGATGCTGTTGGCCAGGTGGACATAGCAGCGCGAACGATGCTCCAGATCCCAGACGGAGAAGTCGTAGGGGTCGCGATCGATCTTCTGCTCCATGCGGCCCCCCATGGCCAGGCCCATGTCGGGGGAGGCCATGCACTTGAGGGCATCCGGCGGGATCTCCATCATGCGCTTTCTGGGCCGATGGCGGTGCTTTTCCCATTCCTCGGCCTTCATGGGAAAGGCGATGATCTGCAGCCCGCCGAAGGCGCCCTCGCCGGTGATCTGCTCCTCGACGGTGTATCCCGAGCCCAGCGGGGCAGCCACGAACTGACGGATCAGGCCCTTTTCCACGCAGAAACCGTCCAGCCAGGGTTGGTCGGGGATCACGAGGTAGTCCTGGGGATCCTGATGAGGGACATCTTCCCAGGATTCGCCGGTCACCGCGTTGATCTTGCCCGCGGCGATCTTGACCAGGAAGGGGTAGCCCACCGGAGAATCGAAATTGATCCACATGGCCTCGCTCTGGAACATGGGCAGCATCACTCCGCCATGCTCGCGCCAGGGGGCGGGGATACGGTCGGCGAAGTCGTCGACATGGCGCAGGGGGAACCGCCCCAGGCCGGGCGGCAGGGGGTAGTCGTTGCCGTCGTCGGGGATGCGCAGGGTGCGCTGGAACTCCAGGTCGAAGCGGGCCTGGGGGTGAACCTCGGGAAAGGAGAACCGGAGGCGGTTGCGCGGCAGGCTTCCGGGCTTATGGGGTTTTCGGGAAGAGCTGTATTCAGTATTCAGTTCAATCATTATATTTTCCTCCAATGGGTTATGCCATTGCCGGTTTCGGTTCCGATCCGACAATGGCAGCTACCACTCCCCGTCGCGGACCTCCCTGACCAGGCGCAGGACCGCGTGTTCCGGCGCGTCCTTGAGCTGACGGATCAGCTCGGCGAAGAGCTGCGGACGCCTGCGGATCACCTCCTGCAGGTCGCTCGAAACCTTGCCGGCCATGGCCAGCAACACGTCCGGATCCTCCCCCAGCTCGTGTGCCAGGGCGGCGATCTTGGCTTCGGACGGCGGAGGGGTTTCCCCCCGCTCCACCTTGCTCAGGTAACTGGGCTCGACCCCGATGACCGCGGCCAGCTTGCGCAGCGAAAGCGGCCGGCCGCCGCGGGTCAGGGAGGATCGTTTCTCACGGATGTGTTCGCCGAATGTGTTCATGGTGTGTATATGGTAGTACATGGTACACGGTTTGTCAACCCTGTAATTCATTCAAGTCCCCGGGAAACAAAACCCCCTTCCCAACGGCTGGAATTCTTTCCCCCCGACCCAGCAATCGCTTCCCGTTCGGGCTGCCGAGGCATAGGCCCAGCGAGCCACCCGCAGCGATCCTTGCCAATCATGGGGCAGGGCTTTGGCGTTGAAGTACTCCGTCATTGTTTCCTGGTGATCCTGATTCCGGAGCAACCAGTGTTCAAGATGACGGGGAGCAGCCAGGAAATCCCGTTTGCTGTTATTACAGGGACTGCAAGCCAGCACGAAATTGTGACCCAGGTCGATGCTGTACTTCGACCAGGCGATGAAATGATCGACCTCGCCCGCCTTCAGGTTCTTACCGCAGTAGAAACATGTCGCATCCTGCAGATCCCGCAATAGGGGCCGCATCACCTTGAGGTCGACACGTTCGGTTCCGAAGAGGAACGCCCCAAGGTCGACCTTATCGCCCAGGAGCCGCCGGTTCTGTTTTCTTTCCCGCACGAAGCGGATCCAGCCGTCCTGGGCCAATCGATACACGAAACCATGGAAGATCCGGAAGCAGGAGGCGATTCCGGGCCGCAGGGTGATGGTGGGTCCCTTCTTGTGGTTCGGGTACAGGAAATCAACATCACAGCGCTTGAGGGTCTGCAGTTTCCACAAGGGCATGGTGCGGATATTCTGGGCGACCCTGTTCACTAGGGACTGATCCCGCAGCAGACTGACCGCGGAACCCTGATTCTGCCAGGAATATTCGCTTTCAGCTTCCGCGATCCAGTTGATGATGGCCGCCTGTCGGCCCGTGTTTTGGTGCAGGATGAATCTCCCGTCAAAGTCGTCTTGGCTCTCCGACAGGAAAGGCCGAGCTTGCCGACTGTAGTAAAGGATGAACTTGCGCGCGATGTCCCGCGAATGGATCTCCAGCGGTGAACCCTCGTCGTCCCCCATTTCCACGGAAAGGTCGGCCAGGGCCATCAACAGGGCGAACTTGTAAGTGGCGGTGAACTCGCCTTCCTCCAGTAGTCGCTGCAGGTAGGTCAAGAACCGGACCTGGAATTCCGGTGTCGGTGAAGCCATGTCACCGATCCTGCCAGTAGGGGGCCTTGTCGGGGAAGATCCAGCGGATGCCGCCGCGGGGCTCCTCCACATCATCCGGATAACGTGGGATCACATGCAGATGGAAGTGCATCACCGTTTGCCCAGCCTGGGCGCCGTCGTTCCAGCCGATGTTGTAGGCGACCGGGGAGAATTCATCATCGAGGGTCGCCTTGACCGAAACCAGCAGGGAGGTCATTGCAAGGACTTCCCGGGGCGCCAGATCGAAATAGGAGGCAACGTGCCGTCTGGAGACCAGCAGGGTGTGACCATCGGACACCGGAAAACCATCACGCAGAGCGATGAAATCTTCGTTGGCGGCGACAATATCATCTTGGGCCAAGTTGCAAAAAGGGCAGGAGTCCGCCATTGCCGAACCTTTCTGATGACCAGCTGACAACCAAGACCATGAGAACGGTCAAGTCGAATCATACTCTATCGCCCTGAACAACGGAATGTCCGAATCCCCCGGCACGTCCGATGCAACCATATGGACCGCCACGGCCCTTGACACATTCCCCATAAAGGAGGTATAATCTATGTATATACAGGAGGGTGGCATGAGAACAAAGCTCGTCAAGTGGGGCAACAGTTTGGGATTACGGATTCCCAAAGTCTTCGCCAAGGACCTTGGCCTGGACGAAGGGTCGGAAATCGACCTCATCCTGAATGATGGTTGCGTGGTCATCACTCCGATCCACCCGCGCACTCTCGAACTGGCAGACCTGCTGGCCGGCATCACCGGGGACAATCTCCATGGGGAAACAGACACCGGGGATGCTGTAGGCGGGGAATCGTGGTGACCAAGAACCGTTGGGTTCCGAACCGGGGAGACCTGATCTGGTTGCAGTTCAATCCCCAGGCGGGGCATGAACAATCCGGGCGACGGCCCGCTCTGGTGGTGTCGCCGCAGGTTTACAACGAGAAGGTGGGGCTGGCCCTGTGCTGCCCGGTGACGACCCGCATCAAAGGGTATCCTTTCGAGGTCCTTCTGCCCGAAGGTGTGCCGGTCACGGGGGCCGTCCTGTCCGATCAGATAAAAAGTCTCGATTGGCGGGTTCGCCGGGCGGAGTTGATTGCCCGGGTACCGGGTGGAGTGGTGGTGGATGTGCTGGCCCGCATCGCCACTCTGGTCGGGAACGGCTAGGGCAGGCGGACTGATTCAATAACAGCGTCCATTCGGCCAATAACAGCTGATTTCCAACATATCGACCCCCCGGGGGGCACCTGGCGCAAGGTCATCCTGCCTTGAGGAAACGCTCGAATCGCAGCGCCAATCGATCCCGGTCCGGCCGCAAGTCAGTACGGCGGGGGACGATCAGACGGGATTCCTGCAGTTCCTGTAGCCCGTGGCGCAGCATGGGGCCGTCGGTCTCATGCAGGATGTCTTCGCGCACCAGGATCCGGTAGTCAGGGCTGACGCCCAGGATGTTCATGTCGAAGGCTGCGTGGTGGATCTTGCACAGGGCAAGACCGTTGGGCACCACCGGATCACCGCCCTCTTCCTTGTCCCCGATGATGTGTGCCGCATCCAGGAGTTCGGCGTGCTTGAGGCGACACATGGCGCACTGGCGACGGTAGGCGTCCATTACCTTTTCCCGGAAGCCGCGCTGATGCAGACGTTGACGCACCTGCCTGGTGATATAGATCCGGCGGCTTGCCTCATCCGCGGCGATTCCGGCGCCGGACAGGTCGGAATGAGTGCCAAGCATGGTTTGGGCGTCATCCACTGCCACGGAGAAAGTCAATCTATCCGGATCATCTCCCACAATAAACACCGGCCACACGGCCAGGTATTTTCCAGGGACGACACCATGGAAATACACCAAGGGAATGCCGCGGCTCATCGCCAGGCGAAGCCCTACATTATCACGATGTCCTGGATCGGTTCCCCGGTAACGGTAAGCCAGGAGACCGTCGGAGCCGAAGCTGTCGTCATAGGGACCGTTGGATGTTGTCGTGATGGATAGGGGAATTTCCGGCAGCACCCGGGGTTTGAAGATCCCTTGGGCCGGGCTCAGCAAGGAAACCCGCTGTTCCATAAAGATAAACCCATCCAATAGCATGGTGCGCGGCAGAACGTCATCGCCCCGTCGTTCGACCTGCTCACGCAACCACGCAAATGCTGCGCTGCGGAGTTGCATGTCGAAATGCGGAGAAGCATCCATATGCGAAGCATAATAACGGATACGATCTCAAGGGCACAGCCTTTTCATTTGTTCCGGTATTTGTTAGCGTTCTCTGGGACGCGAATGAATCGTGGAAAATGTCATCCCTTGTGAGACTCCTCACAAAAAGGCTGGTAATGAAAATGGTTTCCAACCATAGCAGTGATAGTAAAGGGCGTTTCCGCCCAGAATCCTCTCGGCTTGAATGGGTCGGTGGCTACGGGCGGACTCCGTTCACCATTCATGACCGGGAAGAGCCCTACAGGGGTGTCGTGGTCTTCTGGTTGGAACTGCCCGTGGGGGTGGTGGCCGGAACCCGGGTCGTTCATCCGGAGGAAATCGGCACCGCTCTGGGCGAGACACTGATAACAGCTCTGGAAGCCCCCCTGGTCGGTTCCCCGCGTCGGCCGGACATCATCAGGGTGGCGGACACCGACCTGGCCGATGAAGTTCTGGCGGTTACCGAAAACACCATTCCGGTGATGATCGCCCCCACCCCTGAAATCGCGGATATCCTGAACACCATGCTCAAGGACATGGAAAATAAGGATATCGGACCGGACTCGGAGAGGGTTCCCATGACCTATCTGAACGAAGGCCATATACCGGCCGGATTGATGAGGGACCTTTTTCAGGCCGCCCAGATCCTATATGGTCTGAAACCATGGGAAACCGCTGACGACAGCCAGGTGATCCGCATGGACATACCATCCCTGGGCATTGAAGGGGCATGCGTGTGCATCATCGGGCAGTTGGGCGAGAACCTGGGAGTGATGTTCTTTTCATCCCTGGAGGACTATCAGTCTTTCACCATGATCGCCATGTATCCCGACGATGCCGAGAAGTTCCCCGAATTCGAAGCAGGATGGTTGGCCCTGGATTTCGTGGAAGAGCGGGACCTGCCCGAGTCCATGCTGAAGGAGGTGGCTGACCATGACTGGCCCTTGCCGGACGACGGTCTCTATCCTGTGCCCCTGAACTATGATCCGGATGGAGTCCCGGTGCCCTGTTCCGCCCATGAGACCAAGGTCATCGCGGCGGGCACTTCGGCGCTGGCTGCCTTTTGGTTGAAGCACAAGAACCTGTTCACACAGGATCGTATCCATCCTGTCTGCGAATCCTTTTTCGATCGCGACGACCTGGAAGTTTGCTTCACCTTCCCCTTTGACGCTTATGATGAATTCGATGTCAACAGTGCGAGGCTCACCGAGGCCGTTTCAGAGGCGCAGAGGCGCCTGAGTGAGACCGGTCGCAATGATCCTTGTCCCTGCGGTAGCGGCAAGAAGTACAAGCGTTGTCACCTGCGCGCCGATGAGGAGGTCGTGTCCGGGGAAATTACCGCCATCACCCGGAAGAGTCGGGAAGACATCTTGATCGATTTGCTGATGGGATATGCGGATCATCGTTTCGAGTCGGCCTACTGGGACCATACGAAGGATTTCGACGATCCCCAGGATGCCATGCAATTGGCCATTCCCTGGTCGGTTTTCGGTTTTCCCGTCGAGGGCACAACGGTCCTGGAGCATTTTCTCGAGGAATCCGGCAGACCGCGTGATCCTTGGGAGCGGGAGTTCATGGACGCCCAGTGCGAGGCCTGGCTCTCGGTCTGGGAGGTTGTCGACGTGGAACCCGGGGAAAGCATCACCCTCGAGGATCAGTTGACCGGCGAGATCCGCCGGGTCCGGGACGGAACCGCATCCAGATCCCTCATCGTTCGCGATACGGTTCTGGCGAGAGTGATCGGTCTTTCCGACGAATACTATTTTAGCGGCCTCCACCCCCGACCTCTTCCTCCCTTGGAGGCGGCCGAGGTTGTTCGTTTGGCACGTCAGCGACTGCGCCGCCGCCGGACTGTACCGGTGGACAGGGTTCGCGCAGGGGAATTCGGTCGCTACCTGATCCGGAAGTGGGAGGACCAGGTGGAGAGAATGGAGTTGGCCAGGTCGATACCGCCCCAGCTGTCCAACACCGATGGCGACCCCCTTCTGCTAACCCGGGATCATTTCGAATTCGAGGCCGCTGATCGTCGGCGGGTGGCGGATATCTTGATGGGCATGGAGGATGTTCTTCCCCCCGAGAATAATTCCGGCGACCAGGAGTTCGTGTTCCTGCAGCAAGGAACCGAGCCGGACCTCCAAAACACGATCATAGGTATGGCCATGCTCAAACGGTCAAGCCTGCGTCTGACGACCAACTCCGTAGCCCGGGCGGATGCATTGCGGTCCAGGGTGCAAAAGGCCTGCGGAGACCTGATCCGCCACCAGTTGCGGGAGCATTCGGACCCCATGTCCCTCGGTGCCCGTAAGCCTTCGTTGCCGGACTCCTCGTTCTTGGATACCGAGGAAACACGCGCCTTGACCCTGGATTTCAAGCGGCGGCACTATGCGACCTGGCCAGATCAACCCCTGCCGGCCCTCAGGGACGGACGCCACGACAGGCCGTCCGCACGGCTCAGGGTCGCCGCGATGTGGAGGTTCTGATCAAGGACCTGGAAAACCATGAAGCCCGTTTCGAGGGTGAAAACGCCTTCGATTTTTCCGACCTGCGCAGGGAGTTGGGGCTGGGCTGAGTGATCCTTGCTTGGTAAGTTGCCTTTGTACCAGGTAACAAGACATCCGGCACCCGGCACCCACTTGTTCCCAATGATCGGGGATCCGTTCATGATCAACGTCGTGATCGTCGCCACCGCTTTGGCCGTGGCTGCCTACCTGGCCTTTTCGAAGAGGTTGAGCGGCAGTCCCGGCTGGAAGGCCACGGTCACCCCGCTGGCTTCGATCATGGGCAGTGGATTCCTGGTCAGCGCCCCCTTGCTGGCCGCGGTCGTGGGCAACCTGGCGGTGGTCTTCATGGCCGCGCTGCTGGTGCTGGCCTACTTCGTGGGCAGCGCCATCCGCTTCAACATCCGCTACTTCGAGCCCATCGAAAACGTCGGGCACGGGCCAGCCCACGAAATCGCCTTCGCTTCCCGGATGGTCCTTTCGGGGGCGTACTTCGTTTCGGTGAGCTACTACCTGCAGTTGCTGGCGGCCTTCGCGCTGGGCTTTTTCGGTATTCACAGCCAGGTGACGGCCAATGTCATAGCCACCGCATTGTTGCTGGTGATCGGCGGCATCGGTATCTGGCGCGGCCTGGGTGAAATGGAAATCA